>Ga0116231_10007692_pt1 | contig 19507 bp, 18 predicted proteins | sample S1TSphgellanicum_2_FD_89695 | JGI IMG/M metagenome (GOLD analysis project Ga0116231, IMG submission 89695) | Host-associated microbial communities from peat moss isolated from Minnesota, USA - S1T2_Fd - Sphagnum magellanicum MG | ecosystem: Host-associated > Plants > Peat moss > Unclassified...
ATTCTCGCCGCCGAGATCTGCCGCTTCCTGGTGGTGACGCGCGGCAAGGACGGCATGTCCGTGATCGGTGCCGATCGATCGGCCGTGCACCTGCCGACCGCGGCCCGCCAGGTCTTCGACGTTTCGGGGGCCGGCGACACCGCCGTCGCCGCGCTGGCGCTCAGCCTCGCGGCGGGCGGGCAGATCGTCGCGGCTGCCTCGCTCGCGAATCTTGCAGCGGGGATCGTCGTCGCCAAACGTGGCACCGCGACCGTCACCGCCGGCGAGATGATCGCTGCCTTGACACCGCCCGCAGCGAGCGGTGATCCGGGCAAGATCTTTTCGCTCGAGACCGTGCTGCAACTGGTGCGCTCATGGCGCGAGCAGGGCTTGAAGATCGCCTTCGCGAACGGCTGTTTCGATCTGCTGCATCCGGGGCATATTTCCTTGCTCGATCAGGCGCGGCGCAGCGCGGACCGCCTGGTCGTCGGGCTGAACTCGGACTTGTCCATTCGTCGGCTCAAGGGCCCGAACCGGCCGGTGCAGGGCGAGGTCGCGCGTGCCACGGTGCTCGCGGCGATCAAGTCCGTCGACGCCGTGGTCATTTTCTCCGATGACACGCCGCTGCAATTGATCGCCGCGCTAGAGCCGGATGTCCTCGTCAAAGGCGCCGATTACACGGTCGCGACCGTGGTCGGCGCCGATCTCGTCCTCGCTCGCGGCGGCAAGGTCCTGCTTGCCGACCTGCTTTCCGGTCACAGCACGAGCGCCACCGTGAGGCGAGTCGCCGCGTCGACCTCATGACGGGCTTCGCACCCGCAAAGCGGGTCGTGATCTTGGACCGCGATGGCACCGTGGTCGTCGATCGCGGCTATCTGCACGATCCGGCGGGACTGGAATTCGAAGCCGGCGCCGCGGCCGGATTGCGTTGGCTCGCGCTGCGCGGCTATCGGCTCGTGGTCATCACGAATCAATCGGGCGTTGGCCGGGGCATGTTTCCGCTCTCCTGCCTGGCCGCGATGGACGCCCGCTTGCATGCCATGACCGATGCGATCGGCGCACCGCTCGAACGCATCTACTCCTGCCCCCACGCACCCGAGGAGCGCTGCGCCTGTAGGAAGCCGGAACAGGGCTTGATGCGTCAGGCGGCGCGCGAACTCGACTTCGACCCCGGGGCGGCGATCGTCATCGGCGATCGACCATCGGATATCGAGTTCGGCCGGCGCGCCGGCGCAAAGACCATCCTCATTCGCCGCGGCGGCGGCGATGTGCCGGCCGGTGCCGACGCCGACGCGGTCGCCCCCAACCTGCTCGCTGCGGCACGCCTGGTGACGACTCGCGCTGGCTGAGGATGCGCTGGCTGAGGATGCGCCGGCTGACGATGCGCCGGCGCGAGGCAGCCCGCGATGGCCTCGGCGAGCAAAGGCTGCGAGGCCAATGTCACGCTAATGCAACACTACCCCGGTATCTACTTGCCCTCCAATCCGCAAGAAGCACCCTTTATGTCGACGCAGCCAATCGACCTCAGCGCGCGCGCGGCGCCGGTGTGGCGCTGGTCTTGGTCCCTGACGGCGCTCGCGGCCGTGGTCGCGATTCTGAGTGTCTGGCCGTTTTGGGACGGCCTCACGCGCATGTGGGGCTGGTGGATCGACTCGCCCGAATACAGCCATGGGCTGCTCATTCCGCCGGTCGCGGCCTTCCTCATCTGGCAGCAAAAGGACCGCCTGGAGCGCATGTCTTTCGATGGCAGCTGGTGGGGCGTGGTCGTGATCCTGTGCGGCGGAGCGATGCTCTTGGTCGGCCAGCTGGGCACCGTCTACACCATCGTCCAGTACGCGTACGTCGTGACCCTGTACGGGCTGATTCTCTCGTTTCTCGGCTGGCGGGCGTTCCGTCTGATCGCCGTGCCCCTGCTGATCTTGATGTTCATGATTCCGCTGCCCCAGTTCGTTCTTGCGAATCTGTCCACCAAGTTGCAGCTGCTCTCCTCGCAAATCGGCGTGGCCGTGATGCGTGTGTTCGACGTGACCGTGTTCGTCGAGGGCAACGTCATCGACCTCGGCGGCTACAAGCTACAGGTGGCCGAGGCCTGCAGCGGCCTGCGCTACCTCTTTCCCCTGATGACCCTCGGCTTCCTCATGGCGTACTTCTACAAAGGCGCCCTCTGGAAGCGGATCGTGCTGTTTTTCTCCAGCATTCCCATCACCGTGCTCATGAACAGCATCCGGGTCGGGGTGATCGGCGTCACGGTCGAACACTGGGGCATTGCGATGGCCGAGGGATTCCTGCACGAGTTCCAGGGCTGGATGATCTTCATGATCAGCATGACGATGATGCTCGGGGAGATCGTGCTCCTGAATCGCTTAGGGTGGGAGCAAGGCAGTTGGCGGCAGTTGTTCGGTGTCGAGTTCCCGAATCCGACGCCGGTGGGCAGCCCCTCGCGTCGGCGCGGCATCCCGGCGACGTTCCTGGCCGGTTCCGCCTTGTTGGTCGCGTTCATCGTCACGACGCTGGTGCTGCCGCGTCCCGCGGAAATCTTTCCGGCCCGCACCGAATTCGCGGACTTTCCCATGCAGCTCGGCGACTGGCATGGTCGCCGGCAGTCGCTCGATGGCGTCTACTCGGACGCCTTGCAGCTCGACGACTACGTGCTCGCCGACTACGTGAATTCGGCGGGCGAGGCGGTCAATCTCTACATCCCCTACTACCAGTCGCAGCGCAAGGGCGAGGCGGTGCATTCGCCGCGCTCCTGCCTGCCCGGCGGCGGATGGCAGATGCGCGAGTTCGGCCAGCGCACCCTCACCGGGGTCCGCGCCGCGGGCGGCGCCCTGCGGGTCAATCGGGTCCTGATCGAACTCGGCAACCAACGCGAGCTCGTCTATTACTGGTTCGCGCAGCGCGGCCGCGTGATCGACAACGAGTTCGCGGTGAAGTGGTTTCTATTCTGGGACGCGCTCACCCGGCATCGCACCGATGGTGCCATGATCCGGGTGATCACGCCGCTTCCGGCCATGGCCGGTGAGGCCGAAGCAGATCGGCGTTTGACCGAGTTCGTCGAGAAATTCGCACCGCGACTTCGCGGCTACATTCCGGACTGAGCATGCAATACCTGATGCCGTTCATTCTGGCGATGATCGTCACGATGGCGTGGTTGCCCTTGCTCGTGCGCTATGCATCCCGCTGGGGCATCGTCGATCGTCCGGGCGCGCGCAAAGTGCACACCACGCCGGTTCCCCGCGTCGGCGGCCTCGCGATGGCGTTCGGCGTCATGATCGCCGCGATGCTCACGATCAATCTGCACCAGCAGGACCGCTGGTTCCTGATCGCCGCGGCGGTCCTCGTGGTGTTCGGCGCCATCGACGACCGGTTCGATCTGGACTACCGGATCAAGCTGCTCGGTCAATTGATCGCCGTCTGCATGGTGGTCTTCGGCGGCGGCATCGAAGTTCGCTGGATCACGCTCGATGACCGCTTCGTACTTCCCGGCTGGCTGTCGCTGCCGCTGACGATGATCTTCCTGGTCGGTGTCACCAACGCGATCAATCTGGCCGATGGTCTCGACGGGCTGGCCGGCGGGACGACGTTTCTGTGTCTGTGCGCAGTGGCGCTTTTGGCCAGCGTCGGCGATCAAGGGCCGCCGATCGCGCTCGCGCTCGCTTTCGCCGGCGCCGTGATCGGCTTCCTGCGATTCAACACCTATCCGGCGAGCGTCTTCATGGGCGACGCCGGCAGCCAGTTGCTGGGCTTCGCGGTCGGCGTGCTGAGCGTACGGGCGACCCAGAGCGTCGCGACACAGATCAGCGCCGCGATCCCGATCCTCCTCCTCGCCCTGCCGATACTCGACACGCTCAGCGTGATGGTCCAACGCATCGGCGAGGGCCGCTCCCCGTTCAGCGCCGACAAGAATCACCTGCATCACAAGCTGCTGGCCATGGGCTTCGATCATCATGAGGCCGTCACGGTGATCTATTCGGTTCAGGCGGGTCTGTTCTTGCTCGCCTATTACCTGAGATTCGAATCGGATTTTCTGATCGTCGCGATCACCAGCGGTTTCTTCGTCGTGGCGATCGCGCTGTTCCAACTCGCCACACGCACGCGCTGGCGCTTGCGCAATCTCGGCCAGCGCCCGCGGGAGCGGCCTATGCCGCGCTTGCTCGCGGCGATCAGCCGGCCGAGCCTTCTGCCACGCATTTCCTATGTAGCAATCGCCATCGCCGTCGGCACGTACGCCGCGCTGATCGTCGTGGAAACGGCGACGCTGCGCGGCGATTTTCGCGTGCTCGTGTTTGCCTTGCTCGCGGTGTTCGCCGGTTGTGCCGTCGCGCTGCGCACGGCGCCGCTCAGCGTGATCGAAAAGGCAACCCTGTACGTCACGGCGACCGTGCTGGTGTACATCGAATCCGCGCTGCTGCCCGAGGCGCGAATTCCGTCCGGCCTCGGCTGGGCGGCGGTCGCGATCGCGGCGGTCGGCACGGCCGTACGCTTGCGCCTCTACAACGATCGCCGCTTTCAGCTGACGCCGCTCGATCTGATCGTGCTGTTCATGGCCTTGGTCGTACCCAGTCTGCCGGGGTCCCTGCATCTGCCGCATGGCGGAGCGCTCGCGATCGCCAAGCTCGTGATCCTGTTCTACGCCATCGAAATGCTCGCGAGCCGCGTCGAGGGCCGGGCATTGTGGCTGCGACTGGCCGCAGGCTGCGTGCTCGCGGGACTCGCCGTGCGGCCGCTGCTCCCGCTGTGAGAGCCGGGCGGCGACGCGCGCAGGTGTCATGGGAACGTCATTTGTCGTTCTTACACTGGCCGCCCCTCGTTGCCGATGGTACTGCGCATGTCCCCCTTCTCGATGCGATCCCCGATGATCTTGGCGGCTGTCGGCCTGGGGCTGGTGGTTTCTGGCTGCGGCGGCGCCCAGTCGCGCATGGCGAAACACCTCGAGAAAGGTGAAAGTTTCCTCGCCGCGGGCAATCTCGAGAAGGCACGCGTCGAATTTCGCAATGCACTGCAGATCGTCCCCACGGACAGCGAGGCGCGCTTCGACAATGGCCTCGTCGACGAGAAGCTCGGCAACGTGCGCGAGGCTGTGCAGTTCTACCAGGGGGCGATCGACTCGAACGCGGATGCCGTCCGCGCGCGCGCGAATCTCGGCCGTATTTACCTGATCACCGGATCCGCGGACAAGGCGCTGGCGACGGTGGCCCCCGCTTTCGCAAAGCACCCGGAAGATGCCGGATTGTTGACCGTCCGGGCGGCCGCTCGAATCCAACTGAAGGATCCTGCCGGCGCGCTCGAAGATGCGGAGCATGCGGTCAAGCTCGCGCCGAACGACGAGGATGCCGTCTCGGTGCTGGCGGGCATCTACAAGTCGCAGGGACAGACGGACAAAGCGCAGACGCTGCTGCAGCGCGCGATCAAGCAGAACCCGACCACGATCGAAATGCGACTCGTGCTGGCGCAGCTCGATGCCACTCTCGGCAAGCAGGATGAGGTCGAAGCGCTGCTCATCGAACTCGTGCGCTTGCGACCGGACGAGAAAAGCCACCGACTGCGCCTGGCGCAGTTCTATGCGCGTGCGAACCAGCTCGACGCGGCCGAGAAGGTGCTGCGCGACGGGGTTCAGGCACTGCCGGCAGAACACGATTTGAGGACGGCGTTGATCGACTTCCTCGCGACCCGGCGTACGCGCGAAGTCGCCGAGCAGGAACTCGCGACGCTGATCGCGGCGGACCCGAAGGATGAGCAGCTGAAATTCTTGCAAGCCGACTTCTACGAGCGGGGCAAGGAGTTTGCCAAAGCGGAGCAGGTGTATCGGGGCATCATCGCGGCCGACGGCGTCGCCGGTCCGGGTCTCGCGGCCCGCAATCGCCTGGCCGCGCTGCGTGTGCAGCTGAACGATGTTCCCGGCGCCGAAAAGCTGCTCGCCGAGGTGCTCGCGGCGAGTCCGCGCGACAACGATGCGCTGATCATGCGCGGCAATCTTGCGCTCGCGCAGAAAGATCCGCGCACGGCGATCGCCGATCTGCGCTCGGTGCTGCGCGACCAGCCGAATTCGGTCGGTGTCATGCGCAGCCTGGCACGCGCCCACCTCGCCAACGGCGAACCGGCGCTCGCCGAAGAGACGATGCGCCGTGCGCTGGAGATCAATCCGACCGATCTCGGCGCTCGGCTCGATCTGGCGCAAATGCTCGACCAGCTCGGCAAGGCGGATCAGGCAAAGCCGGTCATCGACGAGGTCGTCAAGCAGCACCCGAACGACGTGCAAGCCCTCGATCTACAGTTCAAAGTCGCGCTCGCTACCAAGGATCTCGTGACCGCGGCCGCGGCTGCCGACGCCCTCGTCGCAACCCAACCGAAGTCGGCGCTCGGCTATTACTACCAGGGCGAGATCGCCGAAAACGACAAGCATCTCGACGACGCCTTGCGACTGTATTCCACCGCGCTCGAACTGGAGCCACAGACTCTGCAGCCACTCGAAGCCAGCACGCGTGTGCTCGCCGAGATGAAGCGCGTGCCGGATGCGCTCAAGCGCCTGGACGATTATATCGCCCGCTATCCGAAGGTTCCGTTTCCGGCGAACCTGAAGGGCGAACTGTTGCTGGCGAACCAGCGTGCCGCGGACGCAATTCCGGCATTCAAGCTCGCCATCGATCGCGAACCGACCTGGTGGATGCCGTATCGCAATCTCGCGGTCGCCGAGACGATTGTCAGCAAGGACGATAATTCCGCGATCGCGACCTTGAAGACCGGTATCGCGAAGGCGTCGACACCGGAAACCCTCGAAGTCGAACTCGCCGCCTTGTACGAGCGCGGCAGCCATTTGGACGATGCGGTGCAGGTCTATGAGAATGCGCTGCGGGTCAATCCGAACAGCGACATCATCGCGAACAACCTGGCCATGTTGCTGGTGACCTACCGCAAGGATGCGGCGAGTCTCGATCGCGCGAAGGCGCTGGCCGCGCGTTTCTCCGAATCGACGAATCCGGCGTTTCTCGATACCTATGGTTGGGTCCTGTACAAGCGTGGCGAAGCGAACGCCGCGGTGACGACGCTGCAGGACGTGTTGTCGAAGGCACCGAATGCGGCCGTGCCCCTCTATCATCTCGGAATGGCGCAGGTTCTCGCCGGCGAGCGCGATGCGGCCCGCGACAGCCTGACCCGCTCGCTGCAGTTGGGCAAGAACTTCCTAGGGATCGAGGAGGCGAAAGCCACCTTGGACAAACTGGCCAAGGAAGCCGCGCCCGCCGGCTCGCTGACGAAATCCTGAGGACCACGATGCTCATGCGCACGGATCGCTTCTTGGCGGGAATCGCAATGCTGTGGGCGCTGATCGGCGCTACTCTCACGACGGCGGTCCGCGCCGATACTTTGCTCGATCAGACCAGCCTCATCGCCGCGGCGGGCGTCGCCGCACCCTCGGAATTCCCGTTCACGGCGAGCACCGCTCAAGCGCTGATCGTGACCTTGACCGACACCGAGGAACCGGCAGCCTTTCAAAGCTTGCAGATCGCGGTCACGCTCGGCGATACCTTGGTTGGTATCGCCAGCGTCGATGGTTCGACCGGAGTGACTTCCGCGACGGTCAATCTGCCGGCTGCCACGGGTGATTACGTACTCCACGTGATTGGTACGCCGGCGAGCTCCGGATTCGGCAGCTTCAGTGTGTGCACCGCGCCGCTGGCGACGCCTGCCAGCTGTATCGCCGCCGATTCCTTTTCCGGCAATATTCAAGTGCCCTCGACGGCATCGACGACCGGCACCTCGACGCTCAACACCCCGTTCACCTCGACCGTCGCCGGTACCTACACCGTCATCGTCACGGACGATCAATTCCCGGCCGCGTTGATGACCTTGTCGGGCGGAATCACGCAAGGCAGCACGCCGATCACGCAGCTGGGAACCGGCACGACGCAGGTGACGCTCGCCGCCGCCACGACCTATCAGCTGCTGATTGCCGGCATCGCCGATAGCTCTGCCCTGGCCGGTCTTTACAGCATCCAGATCACCGATCCCACCGGCAAGGCGATCTATACGGAGACGCTGCCGGTCGGCGAGTTGGCGAGCGCCAAGACGGTGACCGTCCCGACCGCCGGGTCGCTCGGCCTGAGCCTCAAGGACCAACAGTATCCCTCACCCTTGAGCGGGCTCGGGGTCGCCGTGACTAGCGGGGCTGCCTTGCTGGGTGAACTGACGGCCTCCGGTACCACGACCGTGTCGGCGTCCGCCGGCAGCCTTTCCGTATGGGAGTACGCCGTCGCGGGCGCTCAGCCCGGCTCCTATACGCTGAGCTTGAGCGCCGGCTCGACCAATCTGCTGTCGTCGACCCAGGTGGTCAACCCTGCGAACAGTTCCTCGTCGCCGGCCAGCTATGCGTTCGCGGTGGACCTGCCCGCCGCGGGGATCTACAACCTCGTCGTCAACGATTTTCAGTTTCCGGCCGTGCTGGCCACGCTGACCTACACGGTGGCGCAGAACGGTACGGTGATTCAACCGGACTCGAACGGAAACTTCACGGTGAGCGCGGCCGGCAGCGCAATCATCGTCGTCGAGGCCACGCCGACGACCGGCGGTGACGAAACCGGTGTCGGCATCTTCGGCGTCACGGTCACGACCACCGGCGCCTCGCCGACCGTGCTGCTCGATCAAACCCAGGGCGTCGGCGGCGTCTTCACGACCCAGACGCTCAATGTGGGTGAGTCCGGTGCCTATGAGGCGACGCTCACGGACCTCGCCTTCCCGACGACGTTCCAGAATCTGGCCGTGCTCGTTTCGCAGCAGAGCCAGGTGGTCGGCAAGATCTATGGCGGCGGCAGCTTTGCGCTCAATACCTCCCCCGGGGATTACGTCGTCACCTTCGTCGCCACACCAGGGGCGCAGAACTACGGACTCTATTCGCTCAACATCAGTTCCGCGCCGCCGACCGTGACGCTGACCTCGAGTGCGAGCACGGTGGCTTCGGGCGGATCGGTTGAGCTGAGCTGGACGACGACGGGTGCGACCGCCTGTACGGCGAGCGGAGCCAATTCGTGGTCTGGAGCCGAGCCGACGAGCGGCACGGGGGTCGCCGTGGAAATCACGGCCGACGTGACGCTGAGCTTGACCTGTACCGGCCCGGGCGGTTCCGCGACACAGACCGTTTCCGTGACCGCCAGCGCGGCCGGATCCGGCTCGCACGGCGGCGGTGCGCTCGATGCCGCCACGCTCGCCGTGCTGACACTGCTGGCGCTGGCGCTGCGTAGCGGCGCGAGAACCGGAGTCGCGCCACGACCGCGGTGAGAGCGATCTTGGGCCGGCAATGAGATCGACGCGGGGCTGGGCGTAAAATCGGGTGCGATGAAATGCTGCTACCACCCCGCCTATGCCGTTGCACTCGGCCCTGGACATCCCTTCCCCATGAGCAAATACCCGCTGCTCAAGGACCTGTTGCTGGCCGAGGGGCTGATCGACGCGGACGACCTAATCGAGCCGGCGCCGATCGAGCTGACTGCCGCGGCTCGGATTCATAGCGACGAGTATCTCGCGAAGCTGAACGGCGCGGCACTCACGGCCGCCGAAATCCGCCGGCTGGGACTGCCATGGTCGGAGGCTCTGTGGCTGCGGTCCCGTCTGGCAGCCGGCGGAACCTTGCTGGCGGCGCGTACGGCCCTCGCGGAGGGCCTCGCCGCCAACCTCGCGGGCGGCACGCACCACGCGTTCGCGGATCATGGCGAGGGTTTCTGCGTGCTCAATGACGTGGCAATCGCGATCGCCGAGCTGCGAGCCGAGTCGCGCATCGAGCGGGCGCTCGTGATCGACTTGGACGTGCATCAGGGCAACGGCACGGCGGCGATTTTCGCGGACGACGAGTGCGTATACACGTTCTCGATGCACGGTGAGCGCAATTATCCCGCGCGGAAAATGCGCTCGACGCTCGATATCGAACTCGCCGATGGGATCGGCGACACGCAGTACCTGGAGATTCTCGCAGCGCGACTGCCGGAGGTGATGCGGGCCGCCCGCGCCGACCTCGCCTTCTATGTTGCCGGCGTCGATGTCGCTGCCGGGGATCGGTACGGCAAATTGAGTCTTACGGACGAAGGCCTGCGGGCACGCGAGGAGTTGGTGGTGCGCGCGGTCCGCGATCTCGGTGTGCCCTTGTGCATCGTGCTCGCCGGCGGCTATGCGCAAACTCGGGCTAGAACCGCCGAGCTGCATGGCCATGTGTTCCGGGCCGCGGTGACCTACGAGCGGGCGGGCGATGCCCAGCGAAACATGCCGCCGCCCGCATCGCCGCTACGCCCCTGAGCAGTGGCGCGGACCCGAGCCGACGCGGACCCGAGCCGACACTGACTCAGGCCCACACTGACTCAGGCCGCTGCGGTAGAGACCATCAAGGCCTTCAATTTGTTGATCGCATTGACTTCCACCTGACGCACTCGCTCGGCGGAAATTCCGTACTCGTCGGCGAGCTCGTGCAGGGTGGCCTTGTCGTTGGTCATCCAGCGCCGCTTGAGTATATTGCGGCTGCGCTCATCGAGCCTGCCGAGCGCGATGCTCAAGCGATCGGTCGAGTCCTCTTCCCACTCTTCGCGTTCGACTTCGATCGCGGGGTCGGCGTTGCTCGCGGGCAGATACATCGCCGGCGAATAAGTGTCTTCTTCGTCGGCCTCCGGCGTCGGATCGAAGGACATGTCACGCGCCGACATGCGCTGCTCCATCTCGCGCACGTCGCTGACGTCGACCCCTAAGTCGCGGGCAACCGCCTGGGTTTCCGCTTCCGAAAGCCAGGTAAGATTCTTCTTCATCTTGCGCAGATTGAAGAACAGTTTGCGTTGCGACTTGGTCGTCGCCACCTTCACGAGGCGCCAGTTACGCAGCACGTACTCGTGGATCTCGGCACGGATCCAATGCACGGCGAAAGAGACGAGCCGCACGCCGACATTCGGATCGAAGCGCTTGACCGCCTTCATCAGCCCGACGTTGCCTTCCTGCACGAGATCGCCCATCGGCAGGCCGTAGCCGAGATAGCCGCGAGCGATGTGTACGACGAAGCGCAAATGCGAGAGCACGAGCTGTCGCGCGGCGTCGAGGTCGCCCTCGCTACGAAAGCGTACGGCAAGCGCGATTTCATCGTCCTTGGTGAGTACGGGGATCTGCGAGACGCGGTCAATGTAGGCGTCCAGGCTCCCGATGGGGCCGGCGAATACGAGACCGTTTTGTTTCGACACTAAGGCGGCAGTCATGAGCGCGAACCTCCTACGATCCGAGTGGCAACATCATAGCACTCAGCTAGTTCGAGTGCTAAGTCGGCTGCAAGTTCCATTGCTCGCGTCGCGCCGCCAAAAAGATAAGAATCTATTAAAAACAGATGCTTACGTAGGGTTGATCGCGCGGATATGCTGCGTCGCAGCAAACCACGAGCCGGTCCAGCCCAGGAGTGCCGAACCGAGCACGGTAAGCAGACTCGTGCGGGCGTCGAGAAAGCTCAAGTGAAAGACGCTGCCATACAGTCGGGCGAGGCGATCGGCGGGCCCGGCCAAGACCAGCACCGTGATGCCAACCAAGGCGAGCGAACCCAAACCGCCACCGATGCCATACCAGATGCCGCTCCAGAGAAAAGGGCGACGCGCGAAGCCGTCGGTGGCGCCGACCAGCTTCATCACCTCGATCTCGGCGCGACGGTTTTGGACGTCCAAACGAATCGTATTGCCGATGATCAGAATCACCCCCGCGGCGAGCAGACCCCCGGTCAAGCGTACGACGCCGCGCAGCAGAGCGAGAATCGCGTCCAGGCGCTGAACCCACTCGGTGTCGAGCTGAACGGCCGCGACGTCCGGGATAGCGCCGATCGCCGTCTTGAGCGCTGCCGTTCCCTCGGGGCTGCTCGCTGCCGGGCTCGGTGTCACGATCAGCGTATTCGGCAGGGGATTCTCCGTGAGCGCGTCCAAGGCTTGGCCGAAGCCGGAGGAGTCGCGAAACTCGGCCAGTGCCTGGGCCGCCGTGATGAGCCGGACGGCCGCAACGTCGCCGCGCGCCTGTAGTTCGCGCGCGATGGCCTCGGCGCGAGAGGTACCGGCCGGCCGGTCGAGGTAGACCGACAGCTCGAATGCCTCGTTCCAGTTCGCCGTCACCGCCTTGGCGTTCTGCAGCAGCAACTCAAGGCACAGCGGCAGGGTAAGCGCGATGGCAATGACGCCCATGGTCATCAGGCTCGCAACGGGATGCGCGGCGAGGCGCCCCAGGGAACCCACGAGCGTCTGCGCCTGGCGCGAGAAATACGCCGCCGGGCTCACGCGAGACCTTGCGCTACCGGCGTCGACCCGGCGGCCGCCGCCGAGTCGGTGGGTGCGGCGGCCGATGGCGTGGACCGCGACATCGCAACGACCCTCCCTCCGCTCAAGGCGATGCGTCGCGCCTTGAAATGTTCGATGAGATGCACGTCGTGGGTCGCGATCAGGACGGTCACGCCGACGTCGTTGAGCCGTTCGAACAAGCGCATGATCTCGAGCGCGAGCTGCGGGTCGAGATTGCCGGTGGGCTCGTCGGCGATCAGCAGCGGTGGCTTCGCGACGATGGCCCGCGCGATGCCGACACGCTGTTGCTCGCCCGTCGACAGCTCCGCCGGACGGCTCTTCTCCCGGCCGAGCAGCCCGACTTGATCGAGCGCCGCACGCATGCGCTTGTCGATCTCGCGTCGTGGCACGCCCGCGATGATCAGCGGCAGCGCGACGTTATCGGCTATGGGGCGGTCTTGCAGCAGTTTGTGATCCTGAAAGACGACCCCGATCTGGCGGCGAAACTGGGGAATCGCTCGCATCGGCAACTTTCCCGTGTTCTGGTTGCCGACCAATACCAGCCCGCGCGACGGGCGCTCGATCAGGGCGATGAGCTTGAGAATAGTGCTCTTGCCGGCGCCCGAAGGGCCGGTGAGAAACGCGAGTTCAGCTCGTTCGACCTCGAAGCTCACGCCGCACAAGGCCTCGCGGCCGGCCGGATAACGCTTGTGCACGCCCTCGAAGCGGATCATGTGCGCAAAGCGGTCATGCGCGTAAAGGGATCATGTGCGCGGCGTCGCGACCGGCGCGGTCCTCAACAAGGCCGTCACGAATTCATCGGCCTTGAACACGCCGAAATCGTCGATTTGCTCGCCGACCCCGATGAAGCGAATCGGAATACCGAGTTTCTGCGCAATCGCGAGTACGACGCCCCCCTTGGCCGAACCGTCGAGCTTGGTGACGACCAGGCCCGTGACGCCTAGCGCTTTGTTGAACTCGTCCGCCTGGGCGACGGCGTTTTGGCCTATCGTGCCGTCGAGCACGAGCAGAACCTCATGCGGCGCCGTCGGGTCGAGTCGGGCGAGCACGCGTTTGACCTTGCGCAACTCTTCCATCAAATGCGCCTGCGTGTGCAGGCGACCCGCGGTGTCGGCGATGAGCACGTCGACCTTGCGCGCGCGCGCGGCTTGCAAGCCGTCGAAAATCACCGCGGCGGGCTCGGCCCCTTGTTGTTGGGCGACGATCGCCACGCCGTTGCGCTCGGCCCAGGTTTCCAGCTGTTCGCGTGCCGCCGCACGGAAGGTGTCGCCGGAGGCGAGCATGACGCGATGCCCTTGCGCCATCAGCCGTGCGCAGAGTTTGCCGATCGTGGTCGTCTTGCCGGCGCCGTTGATGCCGACGACCAGAATGACGGTGGGCTGATGGGCGCGGTCGATGACGAGTTCCCGCTCCACCGGCTGCAAGATCGCCACCATTGCGGCGTGCAGGGCGGCGAGCAATGCATCGACGTCCGCGAGTTCTTTGCGTGCGACCCGCTTGTGCAAATCCTCGAGGATGCGCGCGCTGGCCGCGACGCCGACATCGGCCGTGATCAGGCGCGTCTCGAGTTCATCGAGGATCTCGGCGTCGATCTTGCGCCCCGGCAGCAGCTCCTTGAGCCCTTGGGTCACCCAGGAGGAGCCTGCGCTCAGTTTCGAGCGCAGGCGTTTGAAGAAGCCCGGGGAAGCGGATTGATCGGCGTCGTTAGGCATCGCCCGCGCAGCTTAGCAGAGCGCCAGACTCGCCGAGTTTTGCGCGTATGATTGCTGCGGTGAAAAACGCCGAACATCCGGGTCGCGCCGCGAAGCGCCTCGCCGCTGCCCGTGTCGCGCAGCGGCAGCGCCCGGCGAGCGCTGGGGAAGAGCGAATGGGCCGGAATTCGGTGCGTGTGATCGGCGGCGTCTGGCGCGGCCGCCGCATCGAGTTTCCCGACGTTCCCGGCCTGCGGCCCACTCCCGACCGGGTCCGCGAGACGCTGTTCAACTGGCTGCAGCATTCGCTAGCCAACGCGCGCTGCCTCGATCTGTTCGCGGGTTCGGGCGCCTTGGGGCTGGAGGCGCTGTCGCGCGGCGCGAGCGAGGCGGTGTTCGTCGAGCAAGCGGTGCCGGCGGCCCGCGCTCTGCAAGAGCAGATCCAGCGTTTTGGCGCGGCAAGTCGTGCTCGGCTCGCCGCGATGGGCGCGCGCCGCTTTTTGACCAGCGGCGGGCAAGCCTTCGATCTGGTGTTTCTCGATCCGCCTTTCGGTCAGAATGCCCTGCCTGAAATTGTGGCCTTGGTGGCCGCGGGTAATTGGGTCAAGCCCGGGGGGCTCATCTACCTTGAATGCGAAAAAGCGGCCGGCGCACCGGCGCTGCCCGAGAGCTGGGAGCTGCTCAAATCGAAGTCCGCGGGCGAGGTGGGTTATCATCTCGCCCGCGCCAACGCTGCGACGCACGGGCAATGAACAAAAGAACGGCCGTTTATCCGGGAACTTTCGATCCGATCACCAACGGACACCAGGACTTGGTGCGCCGCGCCGCCACCATATTCGACCGTCTCGTCGTCGCCATCGCGGCAAACCCGAACAAGGCGCCGATGTTCACACTGGACCAGCGGGTCGATATGGCGAGCCGGGTGCTCGCCGACGTGCCAAACGTCGAGGTGATCGGCTACTCCGGCCTGACGGTCGACTTCGCACGCGACCACGGCCTCACGGTGATCGTCCGCGGCCTGCGAGCGGTGTCCGATTTCGAGTTCGAATTCCAGCTCGCGAACATGAGCCGGCATTTGTCCTCCGAGATCGAGTCGGTGTTCATGACGCCGCAGGAGCAATACACGTTCATCTCCTCGACTCTGGTGCGCGAAATCGCGGTACTCGGCGGCAACGTATCCGAGTTCGTCCATCCCATCGTCGAGGTCGAACTCAAGCGACACCGCCAAGTTTGATCGCCGCTCTGCGCTTGGCGCCCTGGCATGTCGGGCACCAATAGGTCGAGCGCGCCGCCTGCACGACTTGCTTGATCGGGGTCGCGCACACCCGGCAGGGCTGATCCGCACGCTCGTAGACGAAGAGCCGCTGACGAAAATATCCCGGCGCGCCGGCGGCGTCGACGTAGTCGCGCAGGGTCGTGCCGCCCACCTCGATCGCGTCGGTGAGCACTGCACGAACGGCCGTGACGAGCGCCGCGCACTGCGCCCGGCTGAGGCGGCCGGCGGCGCGGCGCGGCGAGATGCCGGCGCGGAACAGAGCCTCGCTGGCGTAAATGTTGCCGACGCCGACGACCAACTGCGAGTTCATCAGCAACAGTTTGATCGCAACGGCGCGGCGCCTGGTCTTGCGGAACAAGTAGTCGGTATCGAACGTCGTTGACAGCGGCTCGGGCGCGAGCTTCGCGAGCAGCGGATGCTGCTGCGGGTCGGCCGCGGTCCAGTGCAGGCTGCCGAAACGCCGAGGGTCGTGGAATCGCAGCAGGGCGCCGCCCTCGACCTCGATGTCCCAATGGTCATGGGCGAGGGTCGCGGCGCCACTGCGCAGTACGCGCAGGCTGCCGGACATACCGAGGTGCAAGATCGCGGTACCGGTGTCGAAGCGCAGCAGAATGTATTTGGCGCGGCGCTCGACGCTGCGCACGACCAAACCCTCGATGCGCGCTTCGAAGTCCGGTGCGATGGGCCAACGCAGTCGCCGTTCGCGCACCGTGACCCGGATCACGCGTCGATCGACGATCGCGGGGGAGATCCCCCGGCGAGTCGTCTCTACTTCCGGGAGTTCGGGCAGCGTCTAAGGCCTACTTGATCTTCGACTCTTTGTAAGCGACGTGCTTGCGCACGACCGGATCGAATTTCTTGGTCTCCATCTTGTCGGGATGCAGACGTTTGTTCTTCGTGGTCGTGTAATAGTGTCCCGTGCCGGCCGACGAGACTAGTTTGATCTTGTCACGCATGACGATGTCTTTCCTCGCAGCTTAAAGTTTGACGCCCTGACTGCGCAGATCGGCGACGACCACGTCGACGCCGCGCTTTTCGATCGTTCGCAGGCCCCGCGTCGTGACGCGCAGGCTCACGAAACGCTTCTCGGATTCCAGCCAGAAGCGATGCGTATGCAAATTCGGCAAGAACCGACGACGCTTGCGATTATTCGCATGCGACACCGTGTTTCCGGTTTTCGGGCCCTTGCCCGTGACCTGACAGACTCGCGACATGACGTAAACCTTTGAACTTGAAGCGCTTTTGAGCGTGATATGGCGTAGAGGGCGGCTACGATACCAGAGCGGCGCGCAGCGAGCAACGACCGCCGCGCCCTTACTTCGGCGGCCGCTCGGCGGGTGACCCCGCGTTCAGCGCCTGCAGGACGGTCGCCCGCATACCGCCGGCGCGGCGCGGCAAGACCCGGTAGCGGAGCGCGTGGTCGGCGCAGAACAGCGTTCCGATCAAGGCATAAGTGCCGAAATTGACGAACAGAGACCAGAGATGCGCCGAGGCGGCGAAGAACACGACGACGATGGCCACGCTCAAGAGGCCGTAAAAGACGGCCCAGACCCAGGTCGCGCGACGCGTGTAGGCGAGTTCGGCCGGGCCGAGGGGTCCGTGCAATTGGGCGGCGAGCTGGGTGCAGGTCGGCACCCGTGCGCGTCGCAGCGAGCGACCGAAACCGAGCGCTACGAGTGCGTAGACGCCCGCCTGCTGTACGAGGTCGGACCATTGGTAATGCGCCTCGAGAAAGGGCCAAGTCCAGGCGAGCAGGCCGAGACCCGCGGCGATCAGCGCGACCGCGACGTAGCGCGGCATCCAGACCCAAGCGAGGACGATAGCGGTCAAGACGATCGGACCGACCGACAACGCGGCACCCAGCCCCCTCGCTTGCGGGTGCGAGTAGGCATAATGCGAAATCAAGGCGTACGTAGCGATCAGGCCCACGACGACCACGATTTGTCGCGTCGCTGAGTGGGCCCCCGACGATGCCTTTCCCCCTGGCGTTGTACTTGCGCTCATTGAACCCGGGATTTTACACCGGCGACTCGGCCCATCACCAACAGCGGCACGCATCCGCAGTGGGGTGAGGGATCCAAAGGTCGCCGGGCTAGGCCGAGAGGCGGTCGCCCGTGCCCGGTGAGGCCACCCTATCGGCGTCGCGGGGGGGCTAGAATGCCTGCCCGCCCGCGCTTTGAGCCCCCGGGTCTTGAATCGAGGAATGTCATGTCGCTCGCATCCGTGTTCGTGCTGTTGGGTTTTCTGGCATTTTTTCTGGTGCTGGTACCGGTCGGGATTTGGTTGTTCGCAAAATTCTTTCCGCAGCGGGGCAACAGCGTGTTCGGATTTCCCGAGGCGAAGGAGGGCGCGGGAGTCGCCGCCGGCCCGCGAATCCGCCGGATTCCCGGGGCGCCCGAAGATTCCACGCCATCGTGAACCCATGTTGAGGGCCGGCAGTCGCGGCCGCCGACCTGGGGTCGCGTGTTCACGACGAAATCGATAATGGACGGAATCCGGCTATAACCGCGCTCGAATTCGCGACCAACGGCGGAGCGGGGCTGTAATGACTTGACTTGCGCCGAGGGCCTGTCGCGCGCGGCCGCAGATTCGGCACGGCAGGCGGCTAACGGCGGCCGTAACCCGTCAGTCAGCCTTCCGAATGGACTTCCAGAAACCCGTCATTCAGTGGGCAGCAGCCTCGGATCGCGATCCCGTGGCATCTGGTAGCAATAGCGCGACAGCACCGAGCAAGGGCAGGTATGCGCAGAGATTGAAGACTGACTGAATCCCCAATCGATCAGCCATCGCGCCGAGAATGGCGGCGCCAATGCCTCCGAATCCAAAGGCGAGCCCGAAGAAGAGGCCGGATACCATCCCGATGCGGTTAGGCATCAGCTCCTGCGCGAAAACGACGATCGCGGAAAATGCCGATGCGATGATCAGTCCAACTAGGACCACCAAGATCACCGTCCACTGAAGGTCGGCGTGCGGCAAAGCCAAAGTAAATGGTGCGGCGCCGAGGATTGACCAAAGGATCACCCGCCGACGACCGACGCGGTCTCCAATGAGGCCGCCGACGATCGTACCGACGGCAACCGCCGCGAAGAATGCGAACAAGCAGAACTGCGCTTGCTGGCCTGTCACGTGAAACCGGCTGATCAAATAGAACATGTAATAACTGTCCAGGCTCTCCAGGTAGAAATACTTTGAGAACAGCAGAAGAAGCAGGAGGCCAATCCCCCGAACGCCCTTGCAGTTTGGTAACAGGTTTCGGGCTCCCGTTGTTTGGCGTTGCCCGCCAAGGGCGACCGGATGCTGTCGTTGATACCAGGCACCCACCCACCACAGAAGACCGAACGCCATGATGGCCAACACCCCGAACCATGCCGCACTTGCGCGCCGAACGGCAATAGGACCGCAACGGCGAGCAAAGGACCGATTGCACCGCCGATGTTGCCCCCAATCTGAAATATCGACTGCCCGAGACCATGACGTCCTGCCGAAGCTAATCGTGCCATCCGCGATGCCTCCGGATGAAAAACAGCCGAGCCAACACCGATCAGCGCCGCTGCAATCAGTAGAAATTCGTATGCATGCGCCGCAGCCAGTACGAACAACCCAGTCATCGTAAACCCCATCCCAAGCGCAGCCGCGAACGGTCTCGGATGACGATCCGTGATCATTCCGACCGCCGGTTGAAGAATGGAGGCCGCCGCCTGGTAGGTCAGCGATATCAGACCGAGTTGAGTAAAGCTCAATCCGAAATCGCCCATGATTATCGGGTAAAGGGCGAGCAGCAGAGACTGCATCATGTCATTCAGAAGGTGGGCTGCGCTGAGGGCGCCAAGCACCGGCAAGCGCATCGTTGGGACGGCCGAAACGTGCTCGAAATTGATGGTGGAAGCCATGGTTTACAGGCTATCTGGCAATCGCCTGTCCGTCCTGCGAGAATGTGGCATTAATGCTAGCGAAAGCGACATCCTGATGACTGCTCCGCGCCTGCTGCCCTTCGAAACCCGGAAGGGGCGGACACTGCCGGTGACGGCCGCGGCGATGGACTACGGCCCCAAGGAGCTGGTAAAGCCGCATCGGCATGCCGTGGGTCAATTGATCTACGCGGTCCGGGGAGTAATGGTCGTCAGCGCCGCTGTTGGGCAGTGGGTGGTACCAGCAACCCGGGCTCTGTGGATGCCGGCAACCATGGTCCACGCAATACGAATGGTCGGCCATGTCCGGATGCGCACCATCTACGTTCGCCCGGACTCCTCGCTGAATCTGCCTACCGCATGCGC
>Ga0116231_10007693_pt1 | contig 19506 bp, 16 predicted proteins | sample S1TSphgellanicum_2_FD_89695 | JGI IMG/M metagenome (GOLD analysis project Ga0116231, IMG submission 89695) | Host-associated microbial communities from peat moss isolated from Minnesota, USA - S1T2_Fd - Sphagnum magellanicum MG | ecosystem: Host-associated > Plants > Peat moss > Unclassified...
AGCCGCTGACCTTCCTTGAATTCAACTACATGATTTTGCAGAGCTACGATTTCCGTGAGCTGTACCGGCGGCACGGTGTTACGCTGCAAATGGGCGGGTCGGATCAATGGGGCAACATCGTGTGCGGCGTGGATCTTGTGCGGCGGACCGACGGCGCGCAGGTTTTCGGCCTCACCACGCCGCTGATCACCACGGCTTCGGGCGCGAAGATGGGCAAGACAGCGAAGGGCGCCGTGTGGCTCAGCGCGGATCGGCTGAGCCCCTACGATTACTGGCAGTTCTGGCGCAATGCGGAGGATGGCGATGTCGGCCGCTTCCTGCGGCTGTTCACGGATCTGCCATTGGCCGAAATAGCGCGCCTGCAGGCGCTGGGCGGCGCCGAGATCAACGAGGCGAAAAAGATTTTGGCGACCCAAGCCACCGCTTTGCTACATGGCGCGCCAGCGGCAGCCCAGGCTGAAGCCACTGCCCGCAGCACGTTCGAGCAGGGGGTGGCGGCTGAAACGCTGCCCACGCATTTCGTGACGCAAGCTGATCTCGATAGCGGGATTCCGATTTACCGCCTGTTCGCCGAAGCCGGCCTCGCCACCAGCAATGGCGAGGCCCGACGCCTGATCCGTGGCGGCGGCGCGCGCCTGAACGACCAGGTGATCACCGACGAAAACCAGCTTTTCACCCGCGCGCAGTTGACGGAGGCCACAAAGCTATCCGCCGGCAAGAAACACCACCGCCTCATCAGGGAGGAAGGCTGACACGAACCGGAAGGAATAAAAGTTCTTTGCTTCTTTCTTTCAAGAAAGAAGGACTTTCTTAAAAGAAAGCAAAGTAAGAATCTTCTTTTCTGAAGAAAAGAAGCAAAAGACTTTTGCTTCCTGCTGGTGCAACATACGTGGTAGCCTTGTGGCGTCGCATCGTGGCTCGGTCCGGCAAGAGCCGCCTGTACCAAAGGCTTGCACGATTATGTTGATCCGGCAGTGGAAGCGGCGCATCGTTCGGCCGACGCGCTGTGACAGGGGGATTCGCTGAGACGCATCGGCTTGCGCAAGAGGGGCGTCATGCAGGCAGGCCGGGCCGTGGTGCCGCTGCTTCTGCTCTGCGCGCTATCCGCCTGCGGCGGCGTTCAGCACGCCAATACGGGTAGCCCAAGCCGCTATGGATACGCGCCGCCCGGGCCGGCCGAAGACCCTTGGGGGCCGTATATCCACGAGGCCGCCACCCGCTTTGCCGTGCCGGAGCGCTGGATACGCGCGGTGATGCACCAGGAATCCGGCGGACAGGAATATCTGAACGGCCAGCCGATCACCTCCGACGCCGGCGCCACCGGGCTGATGCAGGTGATGCCGGCCACCTACGCCGAGCTGCGGGACCGCTACAATCTGGGCGACGACCCCTATAACCCGCATGACAATATCATGGCCGGCACGGCCTATATTCGCGAGATGTACGACCAGTTCGGCTCGCCCGCCTTCCTTGCCGCGTATAATGCCGGGCCGCAACGCGTGGCCGATTACATGGCCGGGCGCAGCAATCTGCCCAATGAGACGGTAAATTATCTCGCCTCCATCACCCCTCATCTCGGGAACGAGCGGCCAATGAGCGGCCCGCTCGCTGCCTATGCGGATAATGGCGGCGCGCCGCTTACCCCCGATCCGGTGCCGCAGGCCTATGCCACCGCAAGGATCGCCCGTTGCTGGCGTGACCCGGACGCGGCCTACGACCCCGATGCCCCTTGCCGCTCTGGCCCCCCGGCCCCACGCGTCGCCACCGTTTATCAGCCGCCGGCGCCGGTGCAGGTGGCCGCAGCCGCGCCGCCGGCCCCGGCTCAGCAACAGCAAATAGCCGAAGCCCCGCAAGCGACGCACCCCGCCAATTGCTGGCACGATCCCAATGCCGCCTATGATCCCACCGCGCCGTGCCAGACTCCCCCGCCCGTGCAGGTGGCGGCTGCCACCGCGCCGGGCCGAAACCTATGGGGCGGCAGCGCCCCGCCGGCGCCACCGGTCCATCACAGTTTTACCAGTTACCTTATCCCGCAAGCCGCCGCCGCCGAGTTGCCCGCCCCGCGTGCTGGGGCCTGGTCCGTCCAGGTCGGGGCTTTCGCGAGCCCGGACCAGGCGCGCAGCATGGCTGCCACGGCGCGCAGCCTTGCACCGGGCGCGCTTTCCGGTACGCGCACCGTGGTGGGTCTCACCGCCCCCTTTGGCGGCCATGTGCTGTATCGCGCCAGGCTCGCGGGATTGTCGGCACAGAGCGCCGCCTTGGCCTGCAGCACACTCTCCGCCCAACGGCAGGCTTGCGTGACGGTGCCGCCCGGTGGCTGAGTGCCGCCACCAAGAAACTTTCTCCGAGGATGCCCTTGCCTAAGATCAGCCCAAAGCGTCTCACGCTGCTATCCGCTTGCGCGCTGTTCGCCTTTGCCCCCGCCTTCGTCCCCGCCTTCGCGGCGGACGACCCGGCCGGCCCAGCCAAGACCGAGACCCAGCACGAGAGCCCGTTCAAGCCCGAAGCGCATGCATCGGACGGATCAGTCACCATCGGCGGCCGCAAGATCGATTACCAGGCCGTGGCCGGCACGCTGGTAGTGCATCCGAAGGGCTGGGACGACGTGGCCAAACCGCAGGACGGCAAGGATGGTGACGACGACGAGCACAATCCCACCGCCGAAGCCTCGATGTTCTACGTGGCCTATTTCGCCAAGGGCGCGCCCTCGCCAGGCCGGCCCATCACTTTTTTCTACAATGGCGGCCCAGGCTCCTCCAGCGTATGGCTGCATATGGGCGCCTTCGGGCCGCGGCGGGTGGTGACACTCGATGACACGCACACCCCCGCCGCGCCCTACCAGTTGGTGAACAACGACGGCAGCCTGCTGGACGTGACGGACCTGGTGTTCATCGATGCGCCGGGCACCGGCTTCAGCCGCATCGCCGGGAAGGACAAGGAGCGGGCATTCTACGGCATCGACCAGGACGCGCATGCCTTCGCCGAATTCATCACCGCATTCCTCTCGAAATACGGCCGCTGGAATTCGCCGAAATTCCTGTTCGGCGAAAGCTATGGCACCACGCGTTCGGCGGTGCTGGCGAATATGTTGCAATCGGATTACGATGTCGATCTGAACGGGGTGATCCTGCTCAGCCAGATACTCAATTTCGATTTGAGCGTGGACGGGCCGGAGAATAATCCGGGCGTCGATCTGCCTTACGAGGTGGCGTTGCCCACCTATGCCGCCACCGCGTTCTATCACAAGAAGCTGCCGGATGCCGGATCGGCGGGATTGCCTGATCTGCTCTTAAAAGTCGAAAAATTCGCGATGGGCGATTATGCGCTGGCTTTGGGCCAGGGCGCGGCCCTTCCTCCGGCGAAATTCGACGAGATTGCGGAAAAACTGCATGAATTCACGGGGCTGCCCGTGAGCTACATCAAGAAGGCCAATCTGCGGATCGATGGCGGCGAATTCGAAAAGACATTGCAGGACGATGCCGACGAAACAACCGGCCGGCTCGATACGCGCTTCTCGGGGCCGACGCTCGATCCGCTGAGCAAGGAGGCGGAATATGATCCGCAATCCGCCGCCATCAGCTCGGCTTATGTCTCCACCTTCAACGATTACGTGCGCAAGACGCTGCATTACGGCGAGGGGATCGCCTACAAGCCGGAAATCGACACCGGCGACAAATGGGATATGGAACATGCCCCGCCCGGCTCGAGCCAGAAGCTGAAGGGCGACCCCAATGTGATGCTCGATCTCGCCGCGGCGATGAAGACCAACCCGGATTTGAAAATCCTGCTGAATGGCGGCTACTACGATCTTGCCACGCCGTTTTATGAAGGCATTTACGAGATGCAGCATCTGCAAATTCCGGCGAAGCTGCAAGCCAACATCCAGTACAAGCAGTACGAGTCGGGGCACATGGTGTATGCGCACCAGGCGTCGCTGAAGGAACTGCACGACACGGCGGCGGCCTTCATTCAACGAGCCTCCAAGTAGCCCGCATCGTTCGTGGGCGATGCGGGGGGTTCGCCCGTCGTTTTTGACAAGATGTCATGACAGGTTTAGACGGAAACTCCATTTGGTGGGGTTTTCGGCATCGTCATGAAGCAAGGGGCAGGCCAGTTGCGCCAGCTTGTGGGGGGCGGATTCATGCTTCCCATGGCGGGCGTGTACGATGCCCTTTCAGCGCGGCTGGCGGAACAGGCGGGGCTGCCGCTGGTGTTTGTGAGCGGCTACTGCCTTTCGGCGGCCAGGCTCGGCTTGCCGGATTACGGCTTTATCAGCCTTCCTGAATTGGTGGGTGCCGCGGCCCGGATCGCCGAGCGGGTGGATGTGCCAGTGATCGCCGACGGCGATACCGGGTTTGGCGGCCCGTTGACGGTGCAGCGCCTGGTGCGCGCGCTGGAGACGGCTGGCGTTGCCGGGCTGCAGATCGAAGACCAGGCGATGCCGAAACGCTGCGGGCATATGGGTGGGAAAAGCGTGATACCGCGCGAAGAGATGGTGGCGAAGATACGCGCCGCTGTGGATGCGCGGCAGAGCGATCATTTCCTGATCATAGCACGCACGGATGCGGTTGCGGTGACCGGATTTGAGGATGCGGTGGCGCGCGCGCTTGCCTACCAGGCGGCCGGCGCCGACGTGATTTTTATTGAGGCGCCGGAGACGCTGGAGCAGGTGCGGTGCATTCCGGGCCTGTTTTCGTGCCCCACGGTTTTCAATTGGGCGCTGGGGGGCAGGTCGCCGCTATTGCCGGCCACGGAGATTGCTGCGCTGGGCTATCGATTTATCCAGTGCCCGGATGTGGTGTTTGCCGTGGCGCATGCGCTGCAGGCGGTTTACGGCGCGATCGCGGCGGAGGGGAGTTATGCGGCACAGGCCGATCGCATGATGGGGTTTGCGGCGTTCAACGAGATGCTTGGTTTGCCGGATATTGCCGCGCGCGAGCGGCGTTATGCGGCGCCAGATATGGCATCGTGACGCGCATGGACAGATTGTTTCCCGAGATCGATTTGGTGGTGACCGATGCGCCAACGCCGGCGCAGCGCGATTGCGTGCTGGAAACCCTGCGTGTCTTTGCGACGCAACTGGTGGGGCGGCCGGACGACAAGGCCTATGCTGTTCTGGTGACCGAGCGTGAAGGGGGCGCTGTGATCGGCGGGTTGATTGCATATTCGCGGTGGCAGGAGTTTTTCATTGATCTGATCGCGCTGCCCGAGACTGTGCGCGGGCGCGGTGTGGGCGGGCGGCTTCTGGCGATGGCGGAGCAGGAGGCGCGAGCGCGTGGGTGCAGCATCGTTTGGCTGGATAGCTATGCTTTTCAGGATAACGGCTTTTATGAGCACAGCGGCTTTGAGGTGTTTGCCCGCTTCGACGGGAAGCCGCCGATATATCCCAGGTTGTTCTTCAAGAAATCTCTGGAATAGTCAGCAAGTATGTTCTTTTTTGAAAAAAAGAACCAAAAAACTTTTGTGTTCTGGCCGTGGCCACGGATCGTGGTTGGCCATGGCCGAAGAATAGAAGTCTTTTGCTTCTTTTCTTCAGAAAAGAAGACCTTCCTTCCCTCTTTTCTGGTTTGTCTTGAATGAATCTATCAGTTCGCCTCCGCCACATGATCAACGGCGAAACCGCAATCCCTGTTGTCGGCGCCTACGACGCACTCACGGCGCGTCTGGTTGAGCGCGCCGGGTTCCAGGCCGTTTATGTCGGCGGCTACGCGCTTTCCGCGACGCAGCTTGGCCTGCCCGATGTGGGTTTGCTGACCATGACGGAGATGCTCGAAAGTGTGCGCAGGATTTGCGGCGCCATCGATGTGCCGGTGATTGCGGATGGGGACACGGGTTATGGCAATCACGTGAACACCGACCGGTTGATTCGCGAGTTGATCCGGGCGGGTGCGGCCGGCGTGCATCTGGAGGATCAGACGTTTCCGAAACGCTGCGGGCATATGGATGGCAAGCGGATTGTGCCTGTGCAGGCGATGATCGACAAGATTTCGGCGGCCGCCGATGCAAGGTCCGATCCTGATTTTGTGATTGTGGCGCGCACGGATGCGCTGGCGATCGAGGGGTTTGAGGCGGCGCTCGATCGCGCGGCGCGGTTCGCGGAAGCCGGCGCGGATGTGTTGTTTGTGGAGGCGCCTGTATCGAACGAGCAGATTGCGGAAATCCCGCGCCGGCTTTCCGCGCCCAGCTGGTTCAATGCGAGTTGGGATGGGAAATCCCCATTGCCTGATCTGAAAGCGCTGGATCGCATGGGTTACCGGCTGGTGGTGTATCCTGACACTGTGTTTGCCGCAACGCGCGCGGTCATGCGGCTGTTGGATAATATCCGCGACGACGGCACGTATGGCGATCCGGATGCGTTGATCGGATTTTCCGCCTTCAATGCGCTGGCTGGATTGCCACGCGTTTCGGCACTCGACGATCGGTATACTGCTGAGAAGGACAGCCAGCCATGAGCGATACCGTGCAGGATGGGCTGGCGCTGGCCGCCCTTGTGCGAAGCGGCGAGGCCACGCCCTCTGAGTTGCTCGAAGCCGCGATTGCGAGGGCGGAGCAGGTCAATCCGGTGATCAACGCGATCACGGTGCCGATGTATGAGCAGGCGCGTGAAGCGGCTTCGGGCGAATTGCCGGATGGGCCTTATCGCGGCGTGCCGTTTCTGCTGAAGGATATTGGTGCCACGGTGGCGGGCGTTCCAACTTCGTCCGGCTCGCGACTGTTCGCCACTAAACCCGCTGCCTGCGACAGCGAAGTGACGCGGCGGTTGAAGGCGGCCGGGCTGGTGATTTTCGGCAAAACCAATACGCCGGAGTTTGGCTCGCTTGGGACGACGGAGCCGTTGCTTTATGGCGCCACGCGCAACCCATGGTCGTTGGCCCATAGTGCCGGCGGATCGAGCGGCGGGTCGGCGGCGGCCATTGCGGCCGGGATCGTGCCGGCGGCGCATGGGTCCGACGGGGCGGGGTCGATTCGTATTCCCGCTTCGTGTTGCGGACTGGTGGGGCTTAAGCCGACGCGGGGGCGGATCAGCGGCGCGCCGGATGTGGGGGAATCGATCGGCGGCATATCGACCCAGGGCGTGATCAGCCTGACGGTGCGTGACAGCGCGGCGCTGCTGGATGCGCTTCAGGGGCCATCGCCCGGCGACCTGTATTTTGCCACGCCGCCTGATGAGCCTTATTTAACCGCGCTTGGCAAGAAGCCGCGGCGGCTGAAAATCGCGATGACGCGGCATTCGATGATCGGCACCACGCTGCACCCTGATTGCATCGCCGCGACCGAGGCCACGGCACGGCTTTGCGAAGGGCTGGGGCATAGTGTGATCGAGGACTCTCCTGTGCTGGACGGCGAGACTTTTTACCGCCTCTATCGCCGCTTCTGGCCGCTTGCCGCGGCACGCAGCATCCATCGGGTGGATCGGGAACGCGGGCATCCGGGCGCGGTGAGCGAGGTAGAGCCATTCAACCAATATCTGCATGAGGTATCGGCCGGCATCAGCGCGCTCGATTACATCGTCGATCTTCAATGGTTCCATGCGGCGGCACGCAATTTTGGATGCTGGTTCGCGGATAACGGCTACGATGCGTGGCTGACGCCCACTTTGGGAATGCCCCCGCCGGAACTGGGTTTTTTTGATGCTGGCGCGCATGGTGGTGCGGCGGTGCTGGATCGTTTCATCGAATTCCTGCCCTTCACGCCCTTCGCCAACATGACCGGCCAGCCGGCGATCAGCCTGCCGCTTGCCTGGAACGCGGAGGGGCTGCCGGTGGGCACGCAGTTTTTTGGGCGTTTTGGGGGTGAGACAACGTTGTTTCAGCTTGCCGGGGAATTGGAGGAGGCGCAGCCTTGGGCGCAAAAGAGGCCTGGGGTTCATGCAGAGAAGTAAGGAAGATGTTCTTTTCTGAAGAAAAGAACCAAAAGACTTTTATATCTGCGCTGGGGGATATATCCGGGCCATGGCCGCGAAGGGGGAGTTGCGGGGAAATAAGAGTCGTTTGCTTCTTGTCTTCTGTCCTACGGATGCCCCTCCTTGATGAAAAGGAATCGACGCCGTACGGCGTCCATTGAAGCGCCCAGGCGCCACAGGGTACTTTCTGTCTGGAAGACCTTTCTTAAATGCTCCGCGGATCGGTAATCCGCCCCATCACCGCGCTCGCCGCCGTCGTCGCGGGGCTCGCCAGATAAATCGAGGCACTCGCATTCCCCATCCGCCCCTGGAAATTGCGGGAGGAACTCGAAATGCACACTTCCCCATCGCCCAATACACCAAGATGCAGGCCCGCGCAGGCGCCGCAGCCCGGCGTGGTGAGGGTGGCGCCCGCAGCGAGCATTGTTTGGATCAGGCCCTCACGCATTGCCGCTTCCAGCACCCAGGCGGAGGCAGGTGTGATCACCATGCGCACCCCGGGCGCCACGCGGCGGCCGGCCAATATCTCAGCCGCTGCCCGCAAATCCTCCAGACGGCCATTCGTGCACGAACCAAGAAAGGCCTGGTCGATCGCGACATCCCGCTGGCTATGCGCGGTATCGATGTTATCGACCGTGTGCGGGCAGGCTACCAGCGGCTCGATCGCCGAAAGGTCGAGCGTGATGTCGCGTTCATACATGGCATCGGGATCCGGCTGTGCCGCCTGCACATCTATGGCCACGCCAAGCGACCGGTAATGTGCCTCGGTGACGGAATCCGCTGCGAAGAAGGCCGTCTTTGCCCCCAGCTCCACACCCATGTTGCACAAGGTCATCCGGCTGGCGATGTTGAGGGTTTCGGCACCCGGCCCGGAAAACTCGATGGCCTGATAAGTGGCAAGGCCGGCGCCATGGGTTTGTAGCAAAGCCAGGCAAGCATCTTTCGCATCCACTTTGGGCGCCAGCTGCCCCGTGAGCCAGATGCGAATGGTGGAAGGCACGCGCAGCCAAATGTGTCCGCAAGCCCAAACATAGGCGGTTTCGGCAGCACCCAGGCCGGTGCCGAAGCAACCGACGGCACCGAGCGTAGTGGTGTGCGAATCGGAGTTGAACACCAATTCCCCAGGCCGCACCAGGCCGCGCTCCACGCAAATCTGATGCGAAATGCCCTGGCCAACCTCGAAAAAATTCTCGACACCGTGGGATGCAGCATAGAGGCGGCCGGCCCTATGGTCGGACGCATGCGCGGCCGTGTTGGCCGGTGCATAGTGATCACAAAAGATGCCAACACGGTCAGGCATCGCGAGGCGCGTGACGCCCGCTTCGCGGTGGTAGCGGATGATGGCGCCAATCGTATCGTCCACCGTAAAACAGCGATCCGGCGTTACCTCAACAATGTCGTTTGCCGCAACCGCGCGGCCGGCGGCACGGCTGAGGATTTTTTCGGCAAGCGTTTGCGGCTTCATGCCGCGCCCGCCATGCGCGAGAGGCGGGCGAGCAGGCCGCCATCGCGCAATATGCCAAGCAATTCCTCCGGCAAGGGTGGAAACCTGTACGACCGGCCTGCATACACCGCCTCGCCTTGCGAAAGATCGGCCTCCAGCCACGTGCCATCCCGCAGATCGCCGGCAAGCGACCCGGAGGTGATGATGGGAAGGCCGTTATTGATGCAATTGCGGAAGAACAACCGCGATGCCGAGGCCGCGACCACCAGGCGGATGCCCGCGCCCAGCAGGGCGGTGGCGGCCTGTTCGCGCGAACTGCCACAACCCAGGTTCCAGCCGGCCCCGATGATAGAAATGCCGTGTAGCCGGGCGGGCCATTCCGCGCCCATGCCCTCCAGCGCATGGCGCGCCTGCTCCGCGCGGTCGGTCACCGTAAGATAGCGCCCGGGATAGAGAAGATCGGTGCTGACATCGTCACCAATCACACGCATCATGCCCGTAATCCGCATCCCGCTCTCCGGTCGAACCCTTTGACAAAACCTGTCATGACACCCATAGGATCATCCGAGAAGCCGAAACTGGGCCAACCATGACTATAAAGCAAAAACCCGTACCCCCCGCAGCACTTCACGAAACGCCGCAATTGCCGCTGTATCAGCTCGTTTTCCAGACCCTGCGCGATGAGATCGTATCCGGGCGGTTCGACGATTTCGGGCAGTTGCCGAGCGAACTCAGCCTGGAAGAACGATTCGGCGTGTCACGCATCACCATCCGCCGCGCCTGCGACGAGCTGGAACGCGCCGCCCTGATCGAGCGCAGCAAAGGCAGAAGCGCGCGGCTGGTGCCACGCCTGCCGCCGGTGGTCAGCGACGTGCGGCAGGAGCTTGAAACGCACAAGAGCCAGTATCAGGACATGGCGCCGAAAGTGCTGCATTTCGCCTGGATCACGCCCGATGCGGTGCTTGCCGATACGCTGGATATTCCGCTGACCGAAAAGGTGCTGTGGGTGACCAGGCTGCGATCCCGCCGCAAACGCCCGGTGAGCCACACATCGGTGTTCATTACACACCGCTGCGGGCTTGGGATCGCCAAGGATATGCTGGAAACCACGCAGTTGATCGATCTGTGGCGGGCGATGGGCCACCATATCGGCAGTGCCGATCAGATCATGAGCGCGGCCCCGGCGGCGGAACCTGTGGCATCGCTGCTCGGCCTGAAGCCAGGCGAGCCGATCTTCTGCATCCGCCGGCTGTTTCGGGATGACCATGGGCGCCCCATGGGATTGCTCTATGCATCGCTGCGCTGGGATCGCTTTACGCATAGCATGTCACTGGAAGAAAACAGTTTTAGGGCGCAGCCGGCTGGCCAAGGCGGACGGCCCGATCGGGTTCCGACGCTGGATGAGTTGGCGCTTGAGGTATGACCGGCTGTGAGGCAGCCGGTTTTACAGTAGGCGGTTAAGGAACAATCTTCTTTTCTGAAGAAAAGAAGCAAAAGACTTTTATGTCTCCGCCGCTTCCACGATGGTGGACATGCCTCGGATAGTCCCGCGTGGGCAGGAATAAAAGTCTTTTTGCTTCTTTTTCTTCAGAAAAAGAAGACTCTTCTCTTAGTCGATTCCCACCATGCCGCGCACCATGTTCGCGAGCTCCGTGCGCTGGTATTCGTTGTAGAGACGGTCACGCAAGCGTGGCGCCGGGCTGGAGTTGACGTTCTCGAATAGGGCCACCCGCCCGGCAAGCGACGAACTCGTCAGATCCCAGATGAAGTTCATCAGCTGCTCCTTCACCTCGCCGCTCACGCCGCGGCCGGGCAGCAATTCCGCCAAATGATGGCCGATTTCAGGATTGTTGAACGCCTGCTTGCCGAAGCGCATCACCAGCCCCTGGCCGCAAAGCTCCTGCAGAACATGGATGATGTGCGGGTAGTTCTTGATCGAATACAGGCGGCCGGCCGTCAGCGTGCATACATCAGGCGCCAGCACGCCGCCCACAGTGAGCTTCGCCTGCGCTTCGGCGGCAACGATGAAGGCACGCAGCGTCTGCGCATATTCGATCAATTCGGCAAGCATGGCCTGCACGGCAGGGATTTTCTCGGTGCCGAGAATATCCAGCACCAGGTGCCCGCAGCCCACGAAGATTTCCGCCTTCACGGCAAGCCGCGTCAGCACATGCCAATGCGCCCAGTTGCACACGGGGCCGTAATAGGCGATCAGCGATGGGTCACCGAGATTGAAGATACGGTCCTTCGGCACGAACACATTATCGAAGATAACGAGCTGATCTGCTTCTTCGCCTTTATGGGTGATCGGATGATCGAACGGATCGGCCCCCGGGGTGGAGAGCATTTCGCGCGAAACCATCTTGATGCCGTCGGTGCACACCGGCACGGAGCCCCAGATGCAGGCTTCAGGCGGGGTATCCTTGTAGCCGAGATTGGTGAAGAAGATTTCGTTGGATTGCGCCGCGATGGAGCCCACCGATTTCGCGCCGGATACGCGCACGCCGCCGCGCTCCACGCCCACCACCTTCAACAGCGATACCGCCGCCGCATAACCAGATGACCGGTCGTTCTGCGGGCCCGTGAGGCTTTCCGCCGCGGTCAGGTTGCCCTGGCGCCCGCGCTCCACATACAGCTCGATATTCTCGGCGAAATCGGGCGTGCATCCGTCGAACGACGATTTGCGCTTCTTGAACTCGGGCAGATAGGCCAGAAGCCCCACTGCGATGGTCGGTGCCAGATCGGGCGGACGGCCGAACGTGCCGATGGTCTTGCGGCTGGTGTATTCGATCATTTTGCGGCGCGCCCGGAGCTCCTCCGGCGTTCTCGGCACCTGCCAGGCCCGGCTGGAAATCTGCCCGGTCGCGGGATCGCTAAAAGTCATTTCCTCTTCAAGCTCGGGCTTGAACTGGTCATCGAACATGTCCGCGAGCAGGTTGATGCCGGCGCCGAGACCTGGATCGTCCGTTACTTTGTTCAGCAGTTTTCCCTGCACCCAGACCTTGCGGCCGTCATCCAACGACCGTTTGAATTCCGCGCCGGTGCGCAGGGCGGGGCGGGGAATATCGATTACTTCCGCATTCATCGTTGGCACGTCGGCTTCTCCTGGTAGGGACCAAGTTTCGTTTCAGGCAGATCCGGGCAAACCGGGCCTGGAAGCATTTAGGCCGAAGCTCAAACCTTCAAGACACGAACGGCAGGTAAAACGCGCCGCTACAGCTTAAAAGTTCGTGTTCCGGCAAATGCTTAACCCGCCTCGGGCAGCCCGAAGCTCCGCCGGAATCACCCCAGCGGTTACCTGAACAACATGCTAAAGATGTTATGATAAGTTTGTCAAAGATTCTTTGGCCAGGGGGGTGTGGGCCACCGGCTTGCCAAGGGCCAGGTAAAGCAGCGCGCCGGCGGTGGCGGAACTGATGAAGCTGAGGTCCGCCCCGCCGGCCAGCCTGGCCAAGGGGCCGGCAAACAGGTGGGTATTGCAAAAGAGCAGGCCGATGAAGGTGGAGATCGCCCAGGCAGTCAGCGCGCGCGGGCTGAAGCCATACGCATACCAGTAGATGTTGCCCTCGACGGCATGTGTGAAATCCTGCAGATCATGCGTATCGAAGCGCCCGCGCTGCTGCAGGTAGCCGATGATGTTGATCAGCATCCAGGGTGTTACCAGGATAGTCACGATCGAGCACAGCGCGTCGATCCGGTCGGTAAAGTCGGCCATGACGATGCCGAGGCAGGCGAGCCCGATGCCGATCGCGCTGAACACGGCAGCCACCTGCACCCATTTCAGCCGCCAGAGCATGGCGTGCAGATCGAGAATGCCGTTGTAAACCACCATGCTTGCGTTCGCTGTATTGGCGATGAACGAGAGCAAGGTGACCGGCACAAGGAGCCAGAGCGGCAGGAACCCGATCATGCCGTGGATCAGTTCGTTTGGGTCGGCCACTGCGATGCCTATAAAGGCGCCGCCGATGAGTGCCACCATATTGCCGAAGAACATGCCGGCGGCGGCCCATCCGAAAAGCGCCCACGGTTTGGCCGTGCTCGGCACGTAGCGCGAATAATCGCTGGCGAATGGGCCGAAAGAGACGGCGTTGGCGATCTGTGCGGTCAGCGCCATGGTCCAGGTCGGCCAGAACGAGCCGAGCGCATAATGCACGGCGGCGTGAGGCTGGCTGCCGAAATTGGCGCCGGCATAGATCACCAGCAGCGCGATCGCGATCACGCCCGCCACCGCGGTAAGTTTTTCATAGGCGACGATGGTGGCGTGGCCCAGAACCGCCAGCGCGATTGTGCAGGTGGTGGCGAATACCAGGGCGATAACAGTGGGCGTGGTGCCGGTGGAGGTGCCGATCAGGCGGTGCGCGGCTTCGGTGAGCGGCGGCGCGCTGATCCAAAAGCTCATGGCGAAATAGCCGAGATCGACGATCTGGGTGATCATGGAGCCGATATAGCGGCCGCGGATGCCGAAGAAGGCGCCGCTGCTGACTGTTCCGTTGGTGCCGGTGCGCGCGCCGATCGGCACCATGGCGGCGAAGATGATGGTGCCCAGCAGCGTGCCGAGCAGGATTGTTGAGATGGATGCCCAAAATCCGAGACCGAAAGCGACAGGCAGTGCGCCGACCACCAGTGTGCCATAGGTAAGTTGTGTGCCGAAAAACACCAAGCCCACGGAGAACGGGGTGGAGTTACGTTTGCTATCCGGGATAAAGGCGATCCCGCGCGTTTCCATATGCATGAAGCGGTCGGTCTGATGTGCGCCTTGGATGTTCATCGGGTTGTTCTTCCGTTTCGCAGTTCAAGCCTCCAAAGAAATAAAAGTCTTTTGCTTCTTTTCTTCAGAAAAGAAGACTCTTTCTTACCTTATGTTTCCGCGGAAGGCACGTAAGCAATCGCCTCCACCTCCACCGCGCAATCCATGGGAAGGCGCCCCGCCTGCATGCGCGCCCGGGCCGGCAGGGTCTCCGCGCTGGAGAAATACCGGCGGTAGATCTTTTCGAACTCTTCGGCCTGGGATTGGTCACGCAGCCAGACATTGGTCTTGATCAGGCAATCCATGTTGGAGCCGGCAGCCTCCACCAGCTTCTTGATGTTGTCCATCACGATCTGGACCTGACGCTCGAAGGGCGTTTCGGGCATGGGCGGCACGGGCGTGCCGTTGGCCCGCGCCTCGCGCAGCTGGGCGCAGAATTCCTCCTCGAAAGGCGCCAGGCCAGAAAGAAACAGCATGTCGCCGTAGCGCACGCACAGATTATAGGCGCCGCCGTTTTCCGGAACGTCGGCACGGATGATTGTCTTGTGCATCAGCAAATCTCCAGCAGTCCTGGCGCGGTGTCTTCATCCAGCGGCCAGATCGGCCGCTCGACACGCGCATAGGGTATCAGGCGAAAATCGTCGCGCCGCAGCAGGCCATCCGAATGGGCGTGCACCACACCGGCGATGAACGATCCGTAGCCGGCCATGAAATGATTGCTGGATTTCAGCACGAGCAGTTTTTTGGTCCGCGGGTCGATCCCGACATTGGTGAAGAGTTCAGGCCCCAAGGCTTGGCTGCGCGCCGCATTCAGCACCACCTCCACGCCGCCCACGCGGATCCCCGCCATGTCGCCGAGAAAGGAGCGTGATGGACCATAGGTTTGCGAAGCATCGCGCGCCAGGCCGATCACTTCCACCGTGGCGTCGATGGGCGTGCCGGATGTAACGCCGGTCTTGCCGCCGAAGCGCAGCGCGAAGCTGGCGCCAAGGCCTGCAGCAAAGCAGCTGCGCACCGCCATCGGATCCCAAATCGGGCCTAGGGCCGCGTCCCCTATCCCGCGCGCAATCAGGTGGCGCAGGATGGTGGTATTATCCGATGGCGCGCCGCCGCCGGCATTATCGGCGGGATCGGTGATAACGATCGGCGCGCCGTCCTGCGCGAGCGCAACATCGATTGCCGCGTCCACCTCGTGATAGTGATGGCCGATCTGCCCTCGCAGGGCCACGAAAGCCTCGCCGATTTCGGTTGCAACCTTTGCGGCGGCCAGCTTGTCGGAATCGGCCACCACCAGGATTCGCGCCCCCATCTCGGGCACATCGCCGTAGGGATAGGAATGGCCGATCGAAACCGAGAGGATCGGGTGCCGCTCAAGGCTCTTGGCCCAGTCAACGAATTGGCGCATCCGCGGGTGCGTGGTGGGCGTGGCCGCGATCTGCCGGCAATCATACACCGCCATCACCGGCTTCGCTCGCCCGCGCAGGGTGGCGAGCAGGATATCGATGAGGTCGTCCGCGCGCTTCACCGTATCGGTATGCGGATACTCCTTGTACATCACAACAATGTCGGCCAGGGCCACACGCTTGCGCGTCACGTGGCAGTGCGGATCGAACTCCACGGCAATGATGCAATCCTCGCCCACAATCGCGCGGGCACGTTCCAGCAAATCGCCTTCGACATCATCATAGCCGAACGCAACCATCGAACCATGCAGCCCGAACAGCACCGCATCCACCTTCGTCGCTGCTCGCAATTGGGACAGTATTTCGTCGCGCATGAACTCATAATCCTGCCGGTTGGTTCGCCCGCCTGGGCTTGCGGCAAAACAACTCCCCTCGATCAGGGTAAAACCGTCACGCGCGGCACGGCGGCGGGCGGCCCATAAGGTGGCCGTGCACATCCTGGGCGCATCATCGGGGTGCTCGCCGGGGCGCAGACAAACCATCTCGCGAAAATCGTCCATGCACGTGGCGGTGGGAGCAAAAGTGTTGGACTCCGTTCCCAGCGAGGCGGTGAAGATACGCATTCCGGCTCCAGCAAAAAAAGAAAGATCCTTCTTTTCTGAAGAAAAGAAGCAAAAGACTTTTATTATTTAGGCTTTGGCGGAAATCGGCGCTGCTCGCAACTGACCCAGCGCAAGATACAGAATACCACCGAGGATCGCCGAACTCACAAAACTCAAATCCACGCCGCCGGCCAGTCTGGCGAGCGGGCCTACAAACAGATGCGTGTTGCTGAACAACATGCCGATGGCAGTCGAAATCGCCCAGGCGATAACAGCGCGCGGACTGTAGCCGCGCCAGTACCAGTAGATGTTGCCGGGATCGCGATGGTTGAAATCCTGCAAATCCGCCGTATTGAAACGGCCCCGATGTTCCAGATAGCCGATGATGTTGATCATCACCCAGGGCGTCACCAGAATGGTCACCATCGAACACACCGCGTCGATGCGATCGTTGAAGCCGGCCACGATCAGCCCCGCAGAGCCGATCGCCGAGCCGAGCACGGCAAATATCCCTGCCACCTGAAGCCATTTCAGCCGCCAGAGCATGGCGTGAAGATTAAGCACGCCGTTATACGCAACCATCGCCCCATTCGCCGTGTTCGCAACGAATGAAAGCAGGATCAACGGAAGCACCAGCCAGGCCGGCAGCAGCCAGATCATGCCGTGGATCAAATTCTCCGGGTCGGCAACCGCGAGGCCAATCACGCTGCCGCCGCCGAGTGCTACGATGGCACCCACGAACATGCCGCCGAAAGCCCATAGAAACAGGGGGCGCGGCTGCGTGGTGCTCGGCACGTAACGGGCATAGTCGCTGGCAAAAGGACCATAGGAAATCGCATTGGCGATCTGCGCCGTGAGCGCCATGGTCCAGGTCGACCAAAAATTGCCGAGTGCATAATGCGGTGCCGCATGATGCTGCGTTCCAAGATTGATCCCGGCGAACAGCAACAGCACCGCAATCGTCGTAATGCCCGCGAAAATCGTGAGCTTTTCATAGGCCACGATGGTGGCATGGCCAAACAGCGCCACCGCAAGCATGCCGCCGACGGAGATGATCAGCGCGATCACGAAGGCCGTACCGCTGGTGGCAGTGCCGAACAGCCGGTGCGCTGCCTCCAGCAGCGGTTGCGGGCCTACCCAGAATCCCAACGCGAAATAGCCGATATCGATGATTTCAGTGATCAGCGTGCCGATGAAGCGGCCCCTTATGCCAAAGAAGGCGCCACTGCTCACGGTGCCGTTCGTGCCGGTGCGCGACCCGATCAACACCATCCCCGCAAAACCCGCGCCGCCAAGAACGGTGCCGGCCAGAATGCTGGTGAAGGAGGCCCAGAAGCTAAGGCCGAAAGCCACCGGCAAGGCACCTACGATCATGGTGCCGAAATTCAGCTGGCTCGCAAAGAAGACGATCGCCACCGAGGCAGGGCGCGAATGCCGGTCCTGGTCAGGGATAAAGTCGATCCCCCGCGTTTCGATATGGCCGACGCGATCGCTCATATCCACATCGGATTACGAAACGACATGTTGCGACTCACCCGGCGCCGCCTGCCTGCGGCGCAGCTTGGCGGCTTCATCGTCATAGACAAAGGGCAGGCACGCATAGCGCCGGCCGCGACTCATGGGCGTTACAGCGTGCATCATGGAACAAGAGAACACCAGCGCACCGCCCGCGGGCGGCCGGAACACGCGCGGACCGTATTCAGGGAAAACGATGCTCCCGCCCTCGAAATCATCGTTCAGGTTGATCGAGACGGCGAAACGGCGATGCGCTGTTGCGGCCACCGTGTTGTCGCGGTGGGGGCCGAAACGCCCCTGCTCGGCCGCATCGTAGCAGGCGACGATCAGGCGTTCGAGCCGTGTGGCATTGAACTGGAAGGCGTGGCGAATTTCCGGCGCGACCCGGCGAAATATGCGTGTGATCGTTTGTTCCATGAGGGCGGGATCGGTGATCCGGCAATCGCGGCGGCGTTTGAAACCGTGATCCGTCAGTGCCTTGCCTTCGGTCAGAACGGGCGAATCCACGCCGCCGCTGGCGCGGTGCTGGCCGATCAGGCGCTGGCAGAACTCCGGTTCGAATACGTGGGGGATCATCAGCACGGGGGCGTGCGTGTGTTGGCCGTAGGTAGCCGGTGTGGGCAAGGCCAGGAGGAAGCGGAGCGCGGCCCTGTTGCCTTCGGCACCGAGGGGAAAAGCGGCCACCACCCGCAGGCGCGGATCGAGCACATACCAGAACCGCCGCAATGAAGGCAGATCGGTTCCACCGCTCCGCGGCGACACGCCATAGGCACGGCTGACCGATCCATCCGTATCGGCGAAGTGGCGCAGCCCCGGCATGGGGGCAAGTTGGCCATTCCGCTCATCCGCGGCGTCGGTGCTGACGCCGAAAAAAGCCAGGTTGGTGTTATCAAATTTCGCCCGATGCGCCTGCACCGATTCCAACGCATCCTGCGCAGCCGCATCCGACGCCGAGCCGTAAAAGCAAAGCACCACGAACCGGCCTGCCACCATGTCGAAGCTGAACAACTCGGGCTGCCCGATGCAGCGCTGGCGAAACCATGGCGCCGCATCGCCGACATAGAGCGTGCTGTAGTCGGACATCACGTGACCATTCTTTCCGCCACCAGGGCAGCGGCCTCCAGCTTGCCATCGGCCTCAAGGCCGCGAACAACGCCGTCCTTATCCGCTGCGTTGCGGTTCTGGCTCATTTTCCATTTACCCTGCAGCCGCGTGATCGTCAGCCGGAGTGAGACAATGCCCTTCAATTGCGACTGTGTGAAAGCCGGCGGCGCGTCGCTGACTGCCCAGGGTGCGGCGCGCTTTGCCTCGTGCCGGGCTGTCAGCCGTGTCACGATCCGCAGCAGTTCCTCCGTGTCCTCGGAAAATGTGATGGTTCCATAAGCGTGGATCGTCACGTAATTCCAGGTCGGCACAACCTTGCCGGTTTCGCGCTTGGTTTGATAGTAGGATGGCGAAACATACGCGTCCGGGCCCATGAAGATGGCCAGCGCCTCGGCCGCGGTGTCGGTGCTACGCCATTGCGGATTGCCGCGAGCGAGATGGCCGATCAGCGTGCCATAGGGGCCGGCTTCGGGGTCCAGCATCAGCGGCACAGGGCTCGCCAAAATACCATCCGCGCCCGTTGTGATCAGGTTTGCAAGGCCCGCCCCGGCGATCGCTTCGTGGAGCACCGGCAGGCGGTGTTCGGCGAATTGCTGCGGGATGTACATCAGGTGATTCTCATTGCCGCGCGCCTAAGCCGCTGCCTTGTAGCCTCGGTAATATTCGATCACCTGCGAAACAGGCAGCACATCGGCATACTTCTTGTGCATGTCATACAAATTGGCGAAATGCGGGCTTTCGTGCAGATCGGCCACGCATTCCTCCGGCACCGTCACGCGGTAGCCGCG
>Ga0116231_10007694_pt1 | contig 19504 bp, 10 predicted proteins | sample S1TSphgellanicum_2_FD_89695 | JGI IMG/M metagenome (GOLD analysis project Ga0116231, IMG submission 89695) | Host-associated microbial communities from peat moss isolated from Minnesota, USA - S1T2_Fd - Sphagnum magellanicum MG | ecosystem: Host-associated > Plants > Peat moss > Unclassified...
GTACAGACAATGTGCACTGGTGAAATTTTATCTGTAAGCAGTAATCCTTTGATATACCTCAGCTCTGTGCAAATTTTGTGGAAATCAGGTCGCTGGACAGCATTCCCATGCCAACATTCTCGAATAAGAACTGACAAGTGACGTGGGCAGCCAGGTGGCAGCTCTGGTCTCATTCCCTGTCGCACCCTGGCTTTGAATTCTGCAAAAGAAGGGTTGCGCAATTCTTGAGGTGGAAATGGGAGAGGCTTCCAAATCAGTATCGAGAAGCAAATCAGTCCAAAACTGTACATATCTGCTTTCTTGGGGTGTGACCTCCCAGGCAGCTCCTCATATGTTTCAGGTGCCATAAACATGGGTGTGCCATAAAGATGGCCATTAGAGGTCTTCTGAGTGGTACTCTCCATTACTTTCATGGTGCCAAAGTCTGACACCTTGGCAATCCAGAGTGGCTCTACCACCTGAGCTAACTTTGAGCATCCAGAGCCAGGATTGTCACACCTCTTGACGAGAATATTATCTGGCTTGAGGTCACGATGCGCCAGGTCCATGCTGTGAAGGTAATTAATTCCTTCTGCTATTTGCAGCATGATGTCTACACATCGGATAATGGACAGTTTGTTGCCCTCCAATATGTCAGTGAGTGACTTATCCATTTGAATATGATGTATGAGCATGTCCCATTGTCTTCAGAACAGCCCACAACACACATGATGTGAGGATGGTGCAGACCTGCAAGAACTCCAATCTCTTGTTTGAGATTCTCCTGATGGCCTCTAGTTTTCGGGCTCTTTTTGGCATATTTCTCTCCAAGCCATTTTGCTTTGTGTACTCTTCCATATTTACCTTCACCTAGCAGAACACCTTGACCCAGATCCTGCGGATTTACCAACAGGACAGGAGGCCATGCACTCAACTGGCTGATTTTGACTTCATGCAGCCTTTCAGGGTATGTCTTCCTTCTCCAGACAGGCCAAGCTTGGAACTCAGACTGGAACTCCAAATTCATCAGCAATTGTGTTGCAAGACATTGCATAGTTATATGCTTTCCAGTACAGCGTTCTCTATGACAAGCATGGTCCCCCTTGAAGTCCCTCAGAAGGACCTTGAGATGTTCCTCATCCAGTTTCGCAGCCTTCAACAGATTGTAGTCATGTTTCCTGTCACATTCTTCTGGTTGAAGAAGTGATTGAGAAAGGCAGCTGCCAGGAGCTGTCAAGCTGTCTGTGCATGGCCAATTGAGCAAGATGCTATGTAGTACCCCTCCATACCAGCTAGTGCGAGTCCAGCTGTATTGAAAGATGTTTTGTAGTAAAAATGTGTACCATTCTAGGTCATACAGAATTTCACCAAAAGTTTCCTTCAGATCTCCATCTTGCCGGAAAGCTGCTTCTATCCATTTGCCATTGCAGATGCAGTCCTTGACGACTGTCTCATGAGCTGTGTTTAGAACATGGACAAGTTCCTGAGTTACTCGACACACATCTGGAAATTCCGAACTCATAATTTCTTCATCAGGCAGCTTGCACTGCACTGTCTCCAGCATTTCTTGAGTCTCCAACAGCTGCCAGGAGAGAACCATGCATTGCTGCTTGTTGATGAGCAAAGAAGTCCCATTCTCCACCAAAACAGGGGAACATTTTTCTCTTGTTTTCTTGCAGAGATCTAGTGCAAGAGAGAGTCCAGTCGCCATTGATGACCTCTCAGGAAACTATTGCAGAGGCAGTACAAAATTCAAGTTGAGCAACCAGATCCACTTTTGCTGATCTACTCTTCAGCTTATCAAGAATCTGAAATCCGGGTTTAAACAGTTCTAAGCTAGCACCCTGCTGCCAATGCACTGCTCACTGCAGAGGACTGTAGATGGTGTTCCTCATCTCTGTGTGCATCTCCAAAATCAGCATCACGGCTGGTCACTGCAAAGCTGGACTGTCGATGCTGTTCCTCTTCTCTTTGTCCAGCTCCAGAAGCAGCATCACATCCTTGGGATGTGGGATGGCGTTCTAACCCTCTTTGCAATGCCTTCAGGAGAGGTCTTCGTTTTGGATTTGTCGGCCACTCAGGGCTTCCACGTGGTTCCAGCCACGTTTGCTCAGGAATCTTGAGCCCTGGCAAAAGCAAGAAATCAGGTGTAAATGATCTCTTTCTGCCACTTCGGGTACTGCATGCCACCGCTTCCCCTAGAGCAATTGTCTAACCTTCCAAACATCTTGATCTAAACCTGTGAGACTCGTGCTGAAGAGAAAGCCATCACCAGCCGGTCAGTCTCTATCCTGAAGCCTCAGTATGTCTAGCAGGCACCTATCATGACCAAGCAGCTCACCCCAGAAATCGAATCCTCCAAAGAATATGAAGGATCAAAGCTGCAAGAAAACCCAAAATCCTGGTTCGTGTTGGTTGCTGCTAAACTACACAGCTGCAGTTCAAGCGAGCAGAGGTGTCGGATGTAATACCTTCAACAGAGGAAGGTCGTTGCAAATTCAGGTATAACGCCCGTGAACTTGTCAGCGGAGATGAGCCTTACTCCGTCTGAACAAAGCGTACAAACGTTTATACAACAACACACTCTCTTCTCACTGGAATACTGCAATCCGAAAGCTGCATGCATCTCCCAACTTGTTACTGATCACGGCTTAGAAGATAAAACAGCCCACGTCCAGTAGTGTACTTTGTTCATAGCCTGGGCCGAAGACTAGAAAACGGGATCAGCTCACGTTGTGTTGTGGTTTTCCAAACGGAAAAACAGGAACAAAAATAGACGAGCAACCGATGGACAGTTGGGGAGGGTGGGGCGTCGGCTACTATGAAAAGCAAGGTCGTGCGCAGCTCTGGAGTTCAAAGAAACAGTGCAGCAAAAGAGGATTCAAGAGAAGGTTCACAGAAGAGAGAGGAGCTTATGCACATAAGCAAGACGCATTCCGTCGGTAACGAAGAGAGTCTCCACCACTAGCGACTCTGGACCGCAGTGAACCAGTAGCCGCTAAGGCACCTGCATTGTCGATGGATGGATGGATGGATGGTAGAGTGAGATTTTTTTCATTGGGTTCCTGTCCTTTGCCAAGGACCATGGTTAGAGCAGTTCCACTGGCGCCTTGCACAATTTTATTTATTTATAATGAAGTCCAGTGAAGTTTATATGAGTTTGGGGTAATGATTTGCCTTGAAGATAATAAAAGTGCGCACGATGTAGTGCTTGTTGTTCGGCTAAAGATCAAGCAAAAATATGTGCCGGACAGAGCTCCCCATGGGAAAATGTTAAATTGGCCTAAGGAAATGAATGTTGTCAGTACAGAAGTATTGCTGCGATTTTTTTCTTCTAGTCTGCCCATTTCCCCGTTTTTCTTCACCTTGGCATGCCTAGGCATGTTTATGGTCCATGTCGTGCACAGTTTGAACATTCTGGGGGTATAGAGAGGTGTGTAACATATTACTTGGCATGTTATGTGAGGTTAGGAGTGCAAAACATGCTTGGGTGGCACTTGAGAAAATATGGATGGGGCAAAGGGTAGACTCGAGGAAAAAATTGCAGTTTTGTACTAACTGCATTCATTTCCTTTGCCCCATTTAACATTCACCACATAAATGCACTTACAAAATATTAGATCTTTTAATTTAATGTCAACAAAAAAGATTTGATGTTGTCATTGACAAAAGGAATTAGTACAAAAATCTTGTCATGCTTGATTTGTCCTCCAATAAAATGAACCTTGGCTACTCAAAGCTGCTTGCACAAGCATGACACCATTGTCGTTGCCATGTGTTAGGATTCACATAGATATGGTGTTGTGAGCATCAACATTGATAGCACATGCAACGATGATGGTTGTTTAGGAACAATGATAAGTTCAACAAACATTAGGTAATGATTTTATTATTTTTACTATTGAAATGTATGAGTGTTTTCATTCTTGATTTGATTCATTTTTTTCTACTTGTGCGCAAATTATTATCCCACGTTATCAACATTATTTTTTAGTCCTCTCAATGCTTGTTTCTTACTGTAAACAACATGTGTTCATAGCATTGTAACGTGCACAAGCCATAGTGACTTTTCATTGGGCTATAATACTTAATTGAAGTTCTTTATCTCTTTCACACATCATGACTAATGCACCTTTGTCAGTAACCAATTTGAGGAAGATGATAACTCTTTTGTTTTATGTCTTCTTTTTTATCATTTTTTATCATTTCATAATCATGAGTCCTTTTTCCATAGGGTCTTTCCTTGATTTTTATTGATTGTTTAGTTTCGTTTTTTCTTTGGGTTGTGTCTACTTGTGTTTCCATTTGCCTTGTGCTTTTGATGGATGGGTTCCCATCCTTGATTTTGATTCACAAGACTTTTATGTTTTATGTTGTTACAAACAACGTGATTCTTTCCAATTATTAAAATTAATAATATAAAAAAATGCACTCACGAGGAGTTTAGCTTTTTGCAACAATGCGATAATAAACAAGCTCCTTACAAATTTACAAAATCAAAAAATCATTAACATAACTTCACATTAAAAACTTTAAATTTTCCCAAAAAATGAAAAGAACTTAAGTCATTGCAACCTTTTTAAAAGAAATTTTAGAACAAAAATATTGATAGAATTTTCTTAATTAAAATTTTTTAAAACTTATTTTAAAAGTTAAAAAATCAACATCCATTAAAAATATAATAAAATTATAATGTGAGTAGCCAAGGTCCCAATGAGACCACAATCCATCATCATAGTCTTGTGAATAGTTTGGCCTTTCGCAAAATTTTCTAAAAACTAAAAGAGAAATAAAAAATATACCTTATGTAAGAACCTATATTTTCATGAAATGAAACGAGACAATGATGAAGAAGGATTTTTTGGAATTTATTTTTAAAAATTAAGGGAGTGCATAAGAGCTTGGAGGGAGAAAGGAGGCATTGATGATCGAGAAATTCTTGGAATTTATTTTTAAAAATTAGGGAGTGCATAAAAGCTTGGTGATAGAAGGGAAACAATGATGACCAATAAACTTTTGGAGTTTACTTTAAAAAGCTTGAAGGTGTGCGTGAAAGCTTGGAGGTAGAATTAGAACAAGGGTAATGATGATGGAGGCAAGAAAAATTTCAATTAGATAAAAAAAAAAAAAAGGGAACGGTGTAAGTTGGTGGGGTCACGTGGTAAACTAGGAGAAGATGTAAGGAAATAGATAGGAAGTTAATAATTGTTGGGCAGGTAACAATCTTGTGTAGTTTTTTTTTTTTTAAAAGGAAACTCTAGGCTTTAGTTCCTTTTTATTGAGAGCTAAAGCTTAAAGTTTTTTTAAAATAAGTTTAATTTAATTTAACACGAATTTAATATAGTTTAAACACCATGTAACCAAGCATGATTATATTCAAGACTCTTCAAGGCGTTCCATTGACTTTTTTTATCATGAATTTATCCTTTTGCAAAAAAGAATAATTAATTAATTAATTAATTAAATAGAATGGAGAAGAAAAGAAGAAGGAAAGGTTGCTAACATCTCATCTGGTCATACGAAGTGAAATTCTTCCAAGAAATAACATCATTGGCTTTAAGGGTCCCCAATTGGTTTTCCAAGTTGATAGGTATCCTTTTTCACCTTGGGGCCAATATGTAGAGGACAAAAATTCATATCTTAAAATAAATTATTTTTAATCTTGAAAAAAATTGTCTTTTGCAATCTTCATATGCAATTTATTTTTAGATGCGAATGACACATATAACTAAAATTTGCATTAACATAAGACAAGTCAACATCAACATATTGCACATGAGAATATTGGATAAATATATACTATTTATATATGATTAATTGCATCAATTTCATGACTATTCATTTTGTGACACGTGTTTAACATACATCCAATTAGTTAACCGATGTCAAACTAGATTAGGATTATGTATCTTAAGTTAGGTAGGTCAAGTTACATAGGTTGCAAGCATGAAGACTTGAACTTTTTACCTCCATCTTGAAAATTTAGGTTGTTATCATTGCACAAACACCTTGCATAAGATGAAATTCTTTAACAACATATTGTAATGAACAAATGAGCGGGTAGGTTAAAAAGTAGGTAATACAATGAATAACAAAATAAGTAGTAACCTAGGTAGGGATATAACCAAACATATTAGTTAAGTGTATTAGATATACTACCTTAGTTAACTTAAAATGACCAATTGCAAAAGGTTTTTTTTCTAGTGATTCACTATTAATGTAAAGCACGTAAACTTAATTTCAATGGTTACACCAATGGAATTGTTCAAATTGCTATTAATCTTCGACTTTTGATTTCTTGTGTAAAGTGGACCTAAACGCCCATTCACACCTATTGTTATTTCATTGGTAAATTGGTTGTATGAAAGATTTTCTTGCCAAGCTTTTGCATATGATATGTTTCATAGCAAATAAATTGAGATCACATCTTCATTGGCATTGATTGGTAATTCAATGGTATGTAAGGCATCAACTAACATTCCATTTTCATAAAAATTTCAATTTGATTATTAAAAAAATTGTTATTTTTTGTTAAGAGTTTTCAAAACTGGACCTAAAACATCCTATAACCAAAAGTTGCCATTTCATTTGGTCAAAAACTATTTCTTAAAGTGACCACCAAACTACCTTTGACCAAACATTTGATTATGGGTGCACTTACCTTACTTTCACTTCCCTTAAGATTTTCTGATTTTGGTAACTTCCACTTATCTAAAGTTACCCACTAGCTTATCCATATTTTCTTTTCTTTTCTAGGTATAGGACCTCAAATCCAAAAGGCCCTATATCCAAAACCTTGACCTATACTTTTAGGTCTTCTTTGTTGCTTCGCAAGTGCATAAAAGCATGTTCCTTTCTTATTTTAAAGCATTTCCATTCATGCTAGTACAATGGCTTGTACACATTGTTTTGGATGAAGTATAGCCCTTTCACATAGTGTGGAACTCACTATGGGCATGTAAATATATTTGTGTTATTAGGTCTACGATGTAAAGCCCTCTAATGGAAATACATTGAGTGAAACTCAGTTTAAACATCTAAATATGCTTAGGATACGTAGGTGTAAGATATAAAAGGGACTCTGATTGAAATAAGTGCCCATAGTTTATGTTGGGGGCAATTGAAATAGGTAGTGTGATACTCAATTGGCCACATAAATATGCCCAATATAAGTATATTATATAAAGGGCCCACCAACTAAAATAGGTAATGTGAAATTCAATTTGGTCACATGAATATGCTCAATATACATATAAAATGTAGGGCCCAATTCCAATAGAGGGGAAACTCAGTTAAACTATGTAAAGGATGCCCAAGATAGGTACATATACATGGTATAAAACCCTCTAACCTAAATAGAGTGAAAGTCAGTTTGGCCATGTGTTAATGTGGAAGCTAACCTTTGGTTACATCAATGTGAAATTTTGTTTGGACTTGTAAATATGCTCACAACAAGTATAATAACATATAGTGGCCTTCAAGGTTAAGATTTTTACACCCAATTTGCACATTTGAAATTAATCATAGGTGCAATATGAAGAAATTGAATGTATAACTTTGATGTAATATTTCTATGTCATCTTTGTTATCCCATATGGTGGTCCAATGATAATCCTATTGATATTCATGGCCAACATGTTTGATATGTATGCTTGTTGAATTTGCAAGTTAAAATTAATATTACCCCTTCTCATTTGAAGGTATGCCATGCAATATAAAAAAGAATTTAAAATTTCAATTATTGACTTTTCACATCTCTGTATAATGGTTTCCAACTATTCAATGGGTAAGTAGAGTGAAAAGCTTTCAGAACCAATTTTTATTTGTAACAAATTGGGTTTAAAACAAAATTTTGACCTCACATGTCGAATCTTCAGAGAATTAAACCACATAACAAACAAATAATATATGGAATAATCCACTCCATTGGGTTATCATAGTAAATTCAAAATGTGATGTAGACCTTTCATACTTATACTTGATTGTTAAAATCTTGAAATAATCATATTACGGCTACTAAATCGATTTTATGAAATAAAAAACACTTTGACAAAACCTTCCAATTATGAGTTGTAGCTACCAAGTTGAATTATAAGAATATTTTAAAATATTAAAACAAAGGCCCACCTCCAACTAAAGGTGGCATTTGCTTTACATTTAAAAATTCCTATTTTTTAAACCTTGAAATAGATTGATATAAGAGTTTCAAGATATTATCACATGGATGTTTCTTGATGTCAGTTTTGGTTTATGTTCAATAACATAAAAAAAAATTGAATTGATTCAAAAGGTCATGCCAATTTTCTAAAATTTACAAAAGTCTTATGTTTTCTTTGTTTTTTCAAGTGATGCACATTAATAAAACTACAAAGCAAATTCACAACACATGCATTCTAATCTTCTTGAATTTGCATACCCACAACCTCCTTGCAAATAACTTTGTTTTAACCAAGTAACTTGAAATTATAAATATGTTCAACTACTATACAAATCTCCATTGGAACCTAAGCAAGTTCCACGACTACCCAAAAAAAAATTCTTCACTCTTTCATTTTTTCTTTCCCTCTTCAAATACCAAAATTGAAAGTTCAAAAACCTGAAAACAAAATACATATGCTCAATGTTGAACTTCTCCCTTTTTGCTTTCCACTTGCTCTATTCAAGAAAACAATATCCCATGGAACTTTTAAATTATTCTCCTCAAGAGGGATATATTGTGAGTTATCAGTCACTCATAGTTGATTAGTTAGTTTCTCTTTTCATGATTTCAATCTCACATATTGGTTGTTAAGAATCCAACATGTTATGAAGTTTGAACCCCTTCCCATAATGTCTCCATGCTTCCCTTTCATGCTTGCCTTCAAATGTGTTCCATCACCATGTTTATATCACTTGGCCATTGCCTTCCAAAAAACACCTTTGAACAAATTAAAATTGGAGAAAAATGGAGAAGGCTTGCTTAAATGTTTGGGGAAGAATCTTAGGAAATTGCCCTTTGTACATTTTGTTGCATGTTAACCCTTTAGTTTTCCTAATTGTCAATGGATGGTTCCCAATGTTATTAGTACTTTGCATAGTGTCATTATATGGTCATTGTTTGTGTTCACATCCAATTCAAATCTTTCAATAATACCCATATTTAGCATATTATTGACAACCTTCAAGGTAATTATGAATAATCCCTTTCTTTTTTAATCCATGCACATAATTGATAAAACATTTCATACCCCACAATAAAGTAATGACAACTAGACTATTGGTGCCTTTGTTTAGCTTTTCATAATTTGATGTTGTATTTATTGATAAAATATTGTTAAACAAAAATCTTTTAAAATATTATTTGGGTGACAATTGATCTACTACTTGGATAGATGCCCATATTTAACAATGAATGCAATAATGTTGCATGTAGATTATAAGGTCATTTGTCCTAAATCTATTTTGATATTAAAATCAGCATTATGAATAAAATGAGCATCATTAGAGTCATTTTTAGGCTTTAAGTTGACAAAGGCCATGGGAAAAAAAGATGGTAATGATTGTTAGAGATAATGCTCAACATTTATGTGTTTAAAACTGGTTGGTCCAACAAGAGTGATAAAAGGATTTTTTTTCTCATTGGAATTTTGGTGTTGCACCCCTCAAGAACATAAAGTAACAAATCACTTTCAATTGACTAACTTGGCATCTACATTGGTTCACACTCATTGATAATCAACTATTAAAAAGTTATGTACTTAAATTATGTATAACATAGAATATAAATAAACACAAACATTTTTTTCCAATTTTGGGCAAATAAACAGTGATGTTGTAAAGTGCATGTTAACAACATTTTTTAAAAACATGCACTCCTAAATTATCACTAGGAAAATTTGGAGTACAACAAGAAAGTGTTCCCAAGAATTTATGTTGATAAAAATTAAATGGAGTGAAGGTCCACTCTAACTTTCCATTATAACTAATAAAGAAGCACCTAAAATATGTTAATAACTTTCAACACAATTGTTTTTGCATTGTGGTTGCCATTATTGACAAGTTACAAGAATACAAATAAAAATCAAATTTTTTATGAAAATTGAATCTGAAACTCATGCTAAAGAAAATGTAAAATTGCAGCTTTCAACAATATATGGACATCAATGATAGAATATTAACATAAATTAGGTTATTCAACAAACATAAATTCAAACCATTAAGCATAATTGAACTACAATCCCCAATCCTTTTTTCATAGCTTCATAATTTAAAAAAACCTTAAATTTAATTTATACATACAAAATTAAACAATTTATGCCAAAGAATCAAAAGCAACCAAAATCAAGTTATTTAACTTATGTATAAGAAAACCAATACTTAAAAAGATGACTAAGCATGTTTTTTACATCAAAATCCTACATAAACTAGTTTCAAAATAATCTCACAATTAGAATTGATTTTTTGTCACTATAGTGTTTTTTGAATGTGATTAGTAGTTTCCTAATATCCATCAACATCAATAAGTTTATATTTATGCAATACTAAAAAAATACAAGTTACAAAATGGACCTTATTTTATGCAACAATTACTCAATTTCAAAAGCCTAAGATATATATACATATATTCCAAATGAATTCTTTAACTTTCATGTTAATCATTTAACACATGATTTTCAAATGGCACCACATAAGAATATTTAGTTTTTGGGGCAATTTTTAGCGGATCTAATTGTTTTTTTAACTCGTATGATTATGAATGCACACACCATCCATGGCTTATTTTTTCTATCATAGATGGTTTTAGTTGTGATTAGCTCACCAATTAGTTAGTTGCAATCGTTGCCTTGGATGAAAAAGGGATGGTGTTATAACTTATTAAAACCTTCTCTCTGCTTTCCATGGATTGCCACAATTCCATTCTTTTTCTTTTATCATTTCATTACATGTTTGTACTAATGAAATAAGGTTGTAAGAACCATATGTTGCATTCTTACCATTATGCAAGGTCTTTGGAATAATAAGGTTCAAGTTTCTTTAATCAATCTTTTAGAATTGAATTTCTTTTAAAATTTATCAATTTGACCCACCTTATCATTTGTTATAGTCAAAATACTATTAGGTTAAAAAAAACTTCACATGACAAATATATGGATGATATTTGTCAACTTTTTATTATAATTCGTGTGATTATTAATTTTACAACATTACATTTAGATGGCATCCATGAAATTAGGCACCCCCCAAATACACCATTCTTTCACACAACATTAAATTTTCACATTTTGTAGTTTGCACCACAATGTTTTGAATTCTTGCAAGATCCACTTTGTGAAGGAAAAAATCCATGACTTTTATCAATTGGAACAAAAGGACAATTTGATGTTGTGATGCAAAAAATGTTATTTGACTTAAAGGCCTAGGTATTGAATAGTTTTTCCATTGCATATCTTATTGACTTGAATTATGGAAAAATGCAAGTTTAAAACAGACCTTGTTACAACTAATTATTGTGACAAAGATTCATTGGAGTTGATTTAAGTAGGATAACTTTAGGTCCAAAAATCATCCTACATTGGACAATTCCAAATTTGAATTCATTTAGCCATTTCCAAGTGAAGAGGCATGGAAAGGTGCCTTTTCAAATTTTTGTTTTTCTAAAGTTTTCTTTCCAACACCATATTCACAAGAAGATTTTGAATAAATTTTCTAGCAATTTGCATCCCATTTTTTTTTACTTGAATTTGAATCTTAATCCAATTGTTGAATTAAATTCAAATTCCATTCAATGCATTTGAATTCAATTTAATTTAATTCAAATTCAATTCAAGTTGCATTACAATTTTGTTATTGTTTCAATTTCATATAGGAATGGATTAGTGTCTTTCATTTAAAGAATTTTCTAAGAATCTTGTTTTGTGCAAGGATATTTGTTTTTACTTGTTTTTCTGATAATTTAATTTTGGGGCAAACAATGAGGATTTATTGCATCTTACACATTACATCATATCATTATTACCCTTTGGTTGACATTCATTCATATCAAAGGTTATTTCAACATGTTACATCATTGACATCTAAACATGTGTTATATAATTAAACTTCATGTGAATGTGTTGATATTGTTCAAAAGATTGTTAACAAGAGGTTTTGCCACCAAAGGTTTTATTTTAAATTATTATTTTTCCATGAAATCAAGCTAATTGGTTTTAAGTTCATTAATTTTACAAAGGCTAAACCAAAAACAAGTTTAAAAATTGCACCGAATTGACCTTAAACTATATCCCATGTAATTACATCCCATTTAAAGGTTTTTTTGCCCTTTAAAAAAATTTATTTCCTTAAGAATGTAACATATTTTTGAGGGCCATGGAAAGAAATGATTAAAAAAAATAGTGAATTGAAAAGGGAAAGATGTATTATTCTACTCAATGTTTTTCCTATGTATTTTTTTGGCTAGAAATTTTTTTTGATATGTGTTTTAATAATTTAATTTAATTTTATGCATCACATGATTACTATATAATAGAAGCCATATGATATCAACCTATTTAAACCTTTACAAGCATATTTTAATGATATGGGTATTCTTCTTTCAAAAAAGAGGGAAAACCTAAAAAATTAAAGCCTACATATTTGTCAAATTACTTACCTCAGATGAAGCAAACAATTGTTTTTTGAAGATTCAATAATTTCTTTAAAATCAAATAATTGCTGAAAATGTGTATTTGTGAGTAATATTATCTTTGATATCCACATTTGTCATTGTGTTGTTTCATAAAATCAAATAAGAATATACGAATGTTTACAAGACATTATACATGTAAAATACCATTTGATCATTGTCATAAGATTCTTTTACATAATATGAATAAATAAATAAAAATAACTTTGTACGTGTCTTGTGAAAAAATCAATGGTTACTAACAATCTATTAAAATAATGACATGTTTGACAATCCAAATTTTCCTCACAAGTATATATCTTTGCATCTTTGCATGAATCTTCTATTAAGTAAAAATGATCTTTCTATGTATCATGATGGATTAAATTTGTTGTCTTTTCATTAGTTTTTAAGAATTCATTAATTAAAAATTCAATTTAAAACATCATCACGTATATGGGTAAATGACCACCATTGTCATCACTAGAAATTCCATCATGTGACAATAAATCCTAATAAATATACAATATAACAATGAATGATTTACTATTATGTCCTTGTAACCTATGGAAACCTTAAGAACTATTATTCAAATTGCAAAATAAGATAAAAGATGAAAATGGTGCCATAAAACAAGCATAAATTGATTAGATCAAATGGTTTATACATTAAAAAAAACTCATTTTGGAGATCCTTGTCCCTTGTGCAAATATGACCTACTAGAAAAAAATAAAATCCATTTTGTAATTATTGCATAATTTATTGGACATGAATGTCATTTTCATACTTACATTTTATTTATTATTGTAGTACCTTGGCATCTTTGACACTGATTATATTATTTGTAAAAAATTTATAAATTTCAATTTTACATTTTTCAAAGAAAAATTTGTGAAGGAAAACACATAGTCTTTTGCAATATTCAAGAACATTCTATTCTTGACATGAAAATTTCAAATTTCATTATTCATTCTACAAAACATGTGTTGAAGATGCCTTTGTACTACATTAATCAAAGTATTTAAAAAAATTTGAAAACATTATGAATTTATTAAATGATTTATGCATTCTAGATCCGATGAATGTGTTGTAGGGGTTACAACTTTCATTCAATGTGTATCATTAATTACTTTAAATGCATTAAAAAAATGACTTATTGCCATAAAAGCTTAATAATAAGGAAAGATGAAAATGAAGAAGGTGCCAAAAAAAGGGAAGAAGAAAAATAAGTGATTTAGTTTGTGGGCAATACACTAATGCTTGCAAATTGGGTGCAAATTGACATGAACAAGACTTTTAAAATCATAAAACTTGATCAATTTTTTTAAAAAATGAATTAATTTTTTTCCTCACTTTTTATGTAGTTGAAACATGTTCAAAGTTTAGCTCTTGATTTCAAAATTTAAATTACTCAAACTTTTTAATATTTAGGTTAAATTAATTTCAAGTTAACCATAAATCACATGTACTTCAACCTATTATTAGTATTTGAAAGATCTTGTCAATGCAATAAAAACACAAATCTAACTATAATGCTCAACCCAATATCAAAAAAGGTCACATGTTTCTATAATTATGAAAAAACTGATCTTGATTTTTTCATTAAAATGTTTGTTGAACCTAAAACCCCCTAGTCCTTCCAGTCCACCCAAAACCCTGATTTTTTTTTTCTGAAAGTCCCTTGAGTCCACTAAAAAACCCTGAGATTTGGATCCTAGCCAAAGTTGGCATGATTGAAAACTTCTTCTTTAGGTGTTAGGTGTATAGTAGGTACTTGTTTTACAAAAATGTATCATTTTCCAAAGGCAACCATTTTGAGACCACATATTTTCCAACTTAAGGTACTTAAGTAGTAAATTGATGCAGGAATTTAGGGTGTTCTCTCTATTTTGTTGGCCCCATTCCCAAAATAGAAAAATAAAAATCTATTAGGTTTTACTTGTAAGATAACAATACAAAAGTATGTTTGAAAAAGGCTTTCATGTAACAAAATGGATGATTTTTATTAAAAAAAACACTGCTCACTCCAACTCTAAAAAAAGCTTTAAGCTTTTGGATGGAACCCAGGCAAACTCTGTTAGGGGAAAAGAAGGAACAAAGAGTCCAAGCCAAAAGAATAAAACCCAAGAGTTGTTTTAATTGATTATTTTCATTAGCTTAGAGTTTAGTGGATCCCCAAAACCTCTTAAATTAGATATAAAACCCTCACAGAGGGTTCTTAGTGCATTTGAAGGGCCTCTTGTCTTTTTGGATTTCTTTCTTAGAAAAGAAGAGATCTTAAGCCCACTTTACACTAGGAGTTAAGGCTGAAAAAAATAACAAAAAATAGCCCACTTTATGGTCCTGACTTGGCCCCAACACAAAAAAAAAATACATAAAAATAATACATATAAACTTGGGAGGCCAATTTGCAACCCTTGAGGCCAATGTTATTGTGATAAAATATTGTTGTTTTGATGAAATGCACGTTGTAGGATCACAATTACCCCTAAATCGAACCTTATATGTCTTTTTTTTTTCATTTTTCTCTCCTTTTGTTGAGTTTCTCTGTTTGTTTGTGAATGATGGAGAGGGTTTCTATTTTTTTGTCCTTGGGATATGGCCATACAAACACAAGAGTTACAAGAATCTTGCGTCTATGATCATTCACGTTGGTCTGACTTTTAGGGTTTAGCTTGAAAAAGGAAAAAAATAATGATACAAAGAATGAAAACATATGAAAGGTTGAAACCTTCGTCCCTACTTTTTGGTGCTTAAATAAGCTCGTGATTAAAACATATAAGGACTTAGTGAAGAAATGTGTCGGATGTTGATTTGTTGGGGTTGGGGTTTGAAGAAAAGTTGTGCCCCATTTCTAGGCGCATTCATAGACATTTACATCATGTGATTTGGTCAAGGAACAACCAAGATATGCTACCCCAAATGAAGGGGTCCACTTGTTAGAAAAAATCTAGAACAAACATTTGTCATCCTGATAACCAAATATGTTTCCCCTTATGAAAAAGGTGTCAACAATTAAAACATGGACAAATTTTGATCCTTCATTGAATGGGATGGGAATGAAATTTGTTGGATACGTTATGCAAAAAGGTTCATCCTATATATATTGCCTAGATCAATGTTAAAAAAAATGAAAAAATATACAATCATACAAAACCTTATGTTTTCTAACCTTAAATTTTTGCACAATGTTGCACAACATTCTGGGTTTTGGCTATTGAGGTTTGTTGGTTTGGAATTTGGATTTTGGATGGTTGAACATTGAAGTTCATTGGTTACAATTGGATGTTAATGCCACAAACTTGTTGATCATCATCACTTCCATAGGTGTTCATTTGGGATTCGTTTTCAATCCTCAATGGTGTTTATTACAAGTTCATCCTTTTTTATTGAAAAAAATATAATATTGTTTCCGCCTTGTGTTGTGCAAGCAATGGTGATGGTGTGTAGAAGGTATTCATCATGATTTTCATTGCTTAAACACTCAAATGGGGGTTTGACTCCTCTTTCCATCGTAATTTTCCTTTTGGTGATTGTCATCAAATGTGGGCCTAATTTTGTTATTGTGATCTTGATTGTGTTCGTCCTCCTTTAAAGTTCCCAATCTTGCATTTGTCGTGATTTTGATCATTGGTTTTGACTGGTTCGTGACCTTGATCACGGTCATCCTCCTTTATGCTTGGTTCTTTGTTCTTGGTTCATTTTGATTCTTGGTTCTAACTGGTTTTGATTGGTTCATGACCTTGATCACGGTTGTCCTTTTCTATTTCCTAGTTCGCAATTTTGATCGTGTTTGTCCTCCTTTGGTTCCTAGTTCTTGGTTCCTAATTTTCCTAAGTTGTGATTTTGATTGTGTTCCTCCTCTAGTTTTTAGCTCTTGATTCCTCTTGGTTCATGATATTGATCATGTTCATCCTCTTCATGGTTTTGGCTTTTTAGTTCCTCCTAGTTCATGATCTTGATTGTATTTGTCCTCCTTTGATTCTTGGCTCCTCGTTCTTCTTAGTTCCCCCTTGAATTGTGATTTTCTTCATGTTTGACCCCTCTAATCTCAATCCTTGCCCTCTCTTCTACCCCCTCCCCTCCCCACCATTGTAATTGCCTTTGTTTCTTTCTATGTTGTCGTTGAAATCCCAAGGTTCACACCCTTGTACAATAGGGGATGCACTCTTAAACCTACTACAAAATTTCAATGAAATTTATCCCCTGCATTTTTTTATTGTAGTTGTAGACCAACCTAACATGAAATTTGTTCATGCACACTTTTTTGCCAACTTTTGAGTTGCCCTTTCATTTGCTTTCAAGGAATCAACAACTCATTTATCCTTCTTGTCTTCCTTTTCCTTCCGTTTTTGTTGTTTGATTTTTTTGGTTACTTTTTTGTTTAGTGCTTTTTGCCGTAGAACATTTTAATATTTAGTAGATGTCACAACATGTGGTTAGTTGTATCACACCAAAGTTTTGAAAACATTGATTTCATTTGTGCATGTTGTTATTCAAGAAAGCATGATTCACATTCAAGTGCATTTGTGTTTCACCTTTTCATTCAACTACACTTTTAAGTTTAGTGACCAATTAAGTAATACATTATTTATGTTTTGAAAGATGAATATTAAAATATAAGATTTTTTTGACCTACAAATTATGGTTGCAAATTGTTTTAGATGTTCTAAATTTCATCATTTTGTTTCATATAAAAGAACAACATGTTTTGATATATTTTAAATCATTAAACCATATTCTACATTCATATATTCTTTGATTGATTTTATGTTCATTAATTTTCATAATATTCATAATTCCAACAATCTGTAACATTGAATTTAAAGTGATGGTAGCTTTTGATTTGTAAATTACAAATAAACCAATATGGAACTTCATTATAATTTTAGTTTTAAAATTAAATTATGGAAATTTCTTTAATAATTAGTTTTCTGTTATTTAAAAATTTAATAATGATTGAATCAAATTAAGGATAGTATAATAAATTTAAATTAATACTTTTTGGCATTGCAAAACAATGCAAAGCCCAAATAATTGATGATATTCTTACATGTGTAGTCAAATATCACTATCATAACAAATATTGAAAAAGGCAACATTGCTAAAATAAAATAAAAAATTCTACTTATACCTTTAATATTGTGACTACAATGATAGACATGATTCAACTAATTATTCAAAATGCACTAGGTACTTATTGGTTTAGTGACAAGAGACAATTTTTTTTCGTATAACTAGGTCCAATCATTATTCCATTTGTACAGGCCTCTACTGTTTGCATGGATTAGGTAGTGAATAAATAGAGCATGTGGGTTATTGGTGCAATACATTTATGTGATTAGAAATGCAACCTGTCGCTAGACCCAAATTTGTCATTGAGAATTGGTAATATTTGTGTTTGATGTTTGAAGCCAAATAATAATAATATTAAAATAAAAATAAAAAAGAGACAAAAGTTCACCCAAAAAAATTTGCACGAGTAGTGAATTTTGCTGGAAAGAGCTTATTTTTCCAAGACATTCTTTAAAAATCACACAATAGCATAAACTCAACACAAATAAAGAGTTTCCAAATCACAGGACATAATAGAGATATGCATAAAGTCACCTTGTCTTTGAGCCTCCTTTCACCCATTAGCCCCTCTTTTAGTGGTATCCATAAAGTAAGGAAATTTTATTAAATCTCAGTATAAAGTGCTGGAACTCAGTACGAAATGCTGAATCTCAGCATTTAATGCACAAGATTCGAGAGGAATTATAGTAGCTGAACAGGTAGGAGCAGTGAAAACCTATGTAGACAAGAATGTAAAACTTGAATATACTATTGCTAGCTCAAACTTCTATAATGATAATCTTATTAACATAGCAAAACTAAGGCTTTGCACAAACTGTATAATTGCATTGATGTATATAACTCCAAATTGTTATTTGTTCTCATCACAGACTAGAATCTCAACCGTATTGATTTCAGGCCTAGACTAGCCATCACTTTCAGAGCTAGTTAAACTCGCATGCGCCTCTGAACTATCTCAGTTGCTGTCTTGCCAACCACTAAGAGCATCAGCAACTTCAGAGCCATCACTTTCAGTGCAAGTTAAACTAGCATGCTCCTCTGAAGTATCTCTGGTCACCATGTTCCCAACCTTTAGAGCATCAGCAACTTCAGAGCCATCACTTTCAGAGCAAGTTAAACTAGCATGCTACTCTGAAGTATCTCCGGTCACCATGTTCCCAACCTTTAGAGCATCAGCAACCAAATCTGTAGATGTGAATATGAACACCAAATGATTAGACTTTGTTCGAAGATGCAACAATGATATTGCCCCTGTACCCTGCTTAAATATATATTCAATCTTGCAAGTTGTCAAACATTTTGTCATCTCTTGTATCAGTCAGCTTTCACCTCAATGGCATGCTGATATCTACAAATAGTTGAATCATCAATTCAAGTTCTCATTTTCTTCTGACCTATTGTCCAAATTCTGAATAAATTTATATGCTCTTTACATCTTTGCCATAAAGCACTCAAAGATATTTCCTTCTGTATTTGGAGGCTGGCTAATATTCATGAATATCCCTCCCACAAAAGAGGAGGGATATTGCATCTACTTCTTAAGAGTGAGGGATCTTACACAAAATAGGTCTTATGCCTATAAAGCCCTCCCACTCTCAAGGAGTAGGCATAAGAACCCTCCCTCTCTTCACCTCTTGATGTACATGTGTTTAGGTTCATTACTGTGGTCATCTGATGCTTACAATGGTGAAAGCCCACATGTTGGGGGCATTCCCAGAGTCAAGGCACAGAACTGGCTATCGCCTTGTCCTAGGCCCCTTATTTGGGGATTGCCCCAACCCTGGGGCTTTACCCTACACTCATCATGAA
>Ga0116231_10007696_pt1 | contig 19503 bp, 14 predicted proteins | sample S1TSphgellanicum_2_FD_89695 | JGI IMG/M metagenome (GOLD analysis project Ga0116231, IMG submission 89695) | Host-associated microbial communities from peat moss isolated from Minnesota, USA - S1T2_Fd - Sphagnum magellanicum MG | ecosystem: Host-associated > Plants > Peat moss > Unclassified...
CGCGATCATCTGCATCATGCGGCCTTCGCCCCACGCGGGCGTCCAGCGCACGTCGGGGATCTTCTCCTCGATCCGCGCGCGCAAGCGGTTGACGTCCATCGCGATGAACCACTGCGCGGTCGCACGGAACACCACGGGATTCTTGCAGCGCCAACAGTGCGGATAGGAATGCTCGTACGCCTCGCTCGCGATCAGGTGGCCCGACGCGCGCAGATCGTCGATGATCGCGGGCTGCGCGGCGAAGATGAACCGGCCTGCGTACGGCCCCGCCTCAGCGGTGAAGTGGCCCGACCCATCGACCGGGTTCAGAATCGGCAGATTGTATTGCACGCCGGTCTCGAAGTCGTCCGTCCCGTGACCCGGTGCGGTGTGAACCGCGCCCGTGCCGGTTTCGAGCTCCACGTACGGTGCCGTCACGACGAGCGAGTCGCGATCGAGGAACGGATGCCGAACCGACGCGCCCGAGAGCGCCTCGCCAAGGGCACGCGCACCCGCGATGAGATAGGCGCTCGCATCCTCGCCCGGCTTCCCCGTAAGCCGCGCTGCAAGCGCGTCCGCCAATGCCTCGGCGACGACGTAGCGCTGCCCATCGATCGCATAGAGTCCGTACGACGCATCGGGTTTGAGCGCGATCGCCACGTTCGCGGGCAACGTCCACGGCGTCGTCGTCCAGATCGCGATCGAGAGCGGCGTCCCGTCGTCGGCGACGCCGAAGCGTTGCGAGAGATCCGCGCGCTGCGCGTCATTCGCCGTAAAGCGCACGTAGATCGACGACGAGACATGATCCTTGTATTCGATCTCCGCTTCCGCGAGCGCCGTCTCGTCGTACACGCACCACAGCGTCGAGCGCAAGCCCTTGTAGAGTTGCCGCGACTCGGCGAGATCGGCCAGCGTCTCGACGATCGTCGCCTCGAAGTTCGGCGCGATCGTCATGTACGGCCGATCGTAATGTCCGAAGACGCCCATCCGCAAGATCGCCGCGCGCTGGCGGTCGAGCCAATAGAGCGCGCGTTCCTTGCACTTCGCGCGCAGCTCGATCGGATCGATCTTGTGGAAGTCGATCCCGAGGTGAACGAGCGTCTCGCGTTCGATCGGCAGCCCGTGCATGTCCCAACCGGGGACGAAGTCGGCCCACTTGCCGTCGAGCAAGGCGATCTTCGTGAACGCATCCTTGAGCACGCGATTGAGGAAGTGCCCCATGTGCAGGTCGCCGTTGGCGTACGGCGGCCCGTCGTGCAAGATCCACGGCTGCCCGCCGGCTTCGCGATTGCGTTCGAGGCGCTTGTTGTAGGTGTCGTGCTGCGCCCACCACGTCACCCGATCCGGCTCGCGCTTCGGCAACTCGGCGCGCATCGGGAAGGCGGTCGCGGGCAGGTTCAGCGTGCGGCGATAGTCGCGCTTTGCGGGAACGGTCGTGTCGGAGGACATGGAACGGATGCAGTTCGGGCCGCCGAGGCCATCGGGCCTTCCGGCGCTCGGAGAAACCGCTTAGATGCTGAACGTACTCCCGAGGAAGCGAAAGCCGATGTCGGACGTCCCGGGGCCGGGCGTCACCTGCTGGGTTTGCTTGTCCAGGTCACCCTGGGTCGTGGCCGAGCTTTCGATCGCGGTGAGGACATCCGGCCCGCTCGCGGTGCCGGAGACGACGGGCTTTGCGCCGCTGCGCGTTCGGAGTTCGCGCGTGCGGCCGTCGTCCTTCGTTCCGGCCGCGAGTTCGTTGATCACGACCGTGCCGGTCACCGCAACCTTCGCGTCGAGCTCGGTCGTAAATTTCGCTTCGAGCGTGGCCGCATTCTCCTTCGTCGCGACGCCGTAGTCCGACGTCTCGCCCACGGTGACCGTGGCGGCTTTGCCGTCGACCGCCGAGACATCGACGGTGGCATCGTCCTGCGTCGTTTGCGCGAGCGTTGCACCGCTGGAAATGCGCGCACGCTCGGCGGCCGAGGAGCCGCCGATCTTGGCCGTGACGGCGATCGCGCCGATCCCGCTGTAGTTCTCGTCGACCGTTTGCGGGATGTGGGGATCCCACGTCGACGTAAACGTATTCGTCTGGTCGTAGGTGACTTTCGTGCCGTCGAGGCCCGTCACGAGCAACTCGCCGCTCGCGGTAATCGTCACATCGTCACCGATTGCATCGATGAACTGCACGGGCGCGGCCGGGCCGCTCGTCGATGACGGTTGCGGCACCGGCGGCACGCCGGCCGGCGAAATCTGCCCGGGCGACTGTGCTTGCGGCTGCGACGAGTCGTCGAGCAGCTCGCTCGGATCGACCTTCACCGTTTCACTTCCGTCGGCGGCATAGGAAATCGTCACGATGCCGTACGTCGTGTAGCCGCTCCCGTCGATACGCCGGACGGAATCAACGACCGTCGCTCCGTTGCGAGCAACCTTCTCGAGCGCGACCGCACCGCCGGTTCGTTCGGCGACCACCGAATCGTCTTGCGCGACCTGATAGACCGACACGTTCGCGCCGGTCGTGACGCTGACCACGATCGCGGTTCCACTGGTATTCCCGCTCGGATCGAAGAGCGCGCCGATGCCGGCCGCAACCAGCGACGTCGCCTTCGTCAGCGTTGTCGCCGACGTTGCGGTCGCAAGCCCGCTCAGTTGCGTCGCGATCCCCGCGAGTGCCGCTTGTGCCGCCTGCGTCGCGGCGGAAGCCGTCGGGTCGGGGGGCGCCGTGCTGTCGTAGGTGATCACGCCCGCTGCGCTCGTTTTGGTCGCGACGACCTCACCATTTGGTCCGAGCCGGACCGAGATCTGCGCGCCGGGTAGCGCAACATCGATCTCCGACCAGCCCGCCGGCAACGCCGCACCCTTCAGGCTCGCGCCGCCGAGCCGCAGTTGTGGCGCGACAACGTTCCCTTTTTTATCGTAGAGGTTGACCGTCAAATCCGCCGCGAGATCACCGCCGACGCCGGCGTTTCCCGCGAATCCCAGCCCGTGAACGGGCGGCCCGCCGGAGGGGGACGCCGCGATGTTCAAATGGCTTCCGAACGGCGACGCCGCTGAGGCGCCGAGGGGTGACGTCAGGCTCATCCGTTTGCACGCTCCGGCGCACATCCATGTGCGCTCGCCAGCGAAGAACCCCGGTCGCGCAGACGCGGTTGCACGGGTTTCCCGGGCAACCCTCAGAGCGTTGGCGCGCTCGATTCCAAGCGAGACACCGCCAAGATCGGCTCCGCGGCGGTGCGCGGCAGCTCGGCGCGAGCGCCTTCCACGGCGACAGCTTCCCGTGCCCGCCGGTAGGCGACCACGCTCTGCAGCGTCAGGAACGCTCCGAGGACGATGTACCAGCCGTCTTGCCAGCGGTGTTCGCGAATCACGAGGAACACACCGAGGCCGAGCAAGCCGGCCGAGAGCGGGATCCCGATGAACGTCGCCGTGGCCGTCGCCCGGGCGTGCGAGCGCCAGATGCGCCAGAGCGTCGCGCGTAGCACCCGGCCACCGTCCATCGGGAACGACGGAAGGAGGTTGAAAACGGCCAGGACGCCGTTGGCGATTGCGACGTAGCCGATCACGACCGCGACGTCTTCCCACAATTTGCCGTGTGCGACGGCGATCACGAGCGCGAAAAGCCCCCAGCCGAGCACGCCCAGCACGGCGCTCATCGCCGGGCCGGCGAGGGCGATCGCGATCTCGGCGCGCGGCGAGGGCGGCTCGCGTTCGAGCGTCGCGACGCCGCCGAAGAGAAACAACGTAATGGCCTGCGTCCGCACGCCGAACCGGCGAGCGACCAGCGCGTGGCCGAACTCGTGCGCCGTAACGCTGAGGAAAACGGCGAGCGCGCAAACCGCGCCCATCGCATACGCCTGCGTGCGCCCGAGTTCGCCGAACGCGCTCGCGATCGAGAACGTCAGAAACGCATAGACGGCCAGCCACGAAACGTGGATGCCGACGCGAATATCAAAAAAACGACCGACGGTGAACGTCTGTGCCATGCGTTGGCGTGAAGTGTAGCACGCAAATTTCGCAATAGCAGCTAGCGACCCCGATTTACCCTAAGCGCGTCGAAGGGGCGAAATGTTTATGAAGATTTTGTTTGATTGACGAGCTCGTCGAGGACGTCGAAGTTCCGCTCGGCCAAGCGTTGCACGTCAGCGGCGATCGCCTGCAAATGTGCGGCGAGTTCGCCGCGCCGTTCCCACGCCGCGTCGATGCGCGCGACGATCTCCGCATCCGGCGGCGGCTTGTGACCGGGGACGAACAGTGGTTCGAGCGGATAGTGCAGATCCTCGCACAGGGAACTCACTTTCGGATCGTAGGGCAGCGCGACGAACGGCACGCCGAGCCGCGCGGCGATGATCAGCGCATGCAGCCGCATCCCGATCACGAGCGACGCCCGGCCGATCACTTGTGCCGCCTGAGGCAGCGAATAATCCGGCAAGAGGACCGGGGTCGAGCGGCACTTCCGGATGACCACGGTTGACGCGTCGGCATCGGGCGGCCCGCCGAGCGGCAAGAGCGCAACGCGCGCACCGTGCCGTTCGCTCAACCGATCGAGCGCGACGGCGAGCGCCGCAGCGGTCGCTTCGGCGCCCTGCCAGCGGCGCACCGACACGACCACCAGCGGCGTGCCATCGTCGGCCAGCCCCTCGGCGGCGAGGTCCAGCGTCTGTTCGTCCGGCTTGAAGAGAAAGACCGGATCGGCGGTGCGCTCGACCGGCGTCTCGGCCAATAGCCCGCCCAGCAGCGCGCGCGACCGTTCGTCACGGACGGTTGCCCGGTCGACCCCCCGGCAAAAATGCCGCACCATCGCCCGGCCCCAGAAATCGAGCGGACCGATCGATTGCGCGAAGATCATCGTTTTCTTCCCGGCGCGCACCGCGGTCCGTACGATGCCGGCATAATAGAGGAGGCTGCGCAGCGAGGTGACGTTCTGCAAGAGCCCGCCGCCGCCCGAGAGCACGATGTCCGCGCGGTCGATCGCGCGCCGCACCGCGCCCGGGGCCGCCCGCGGGGTCGATTCGACGCCGTAGGTGCGCGCCGTTTGCGCGGGATCGTTGCTGAGCACGTCGATCCCCGCGCCCGGATAGCGCCCGCGCAATTGCGCGACGATGACCGCCAAGAGCGCCTCGTCGCCGAGATTGCCGAAGCCATAGTAGCCCGAGATCAGGAAGCGCGCTGCCAACGCCCGCGCACTCGCCGGTAGATCCACACGACGATCGCGCCGACGATCGCCCCGAGCACCGCGCCGTTGACGATGCGCAAGAGCGAAATCGACAGCGCCGTGTGCAGATGGGAGAAGGTGTCGATCACGTCGCCGAGCCCCATCCCGACCGCCAGCACCACCAGCCAGCCGATCGCGCGGCGGTCGGCCAGCCACAGGCCCGGGATCACGAACACGGCCGGGAAGCCGGCCAAGAACTCTTTGAAGCGCGGCCGCACGCTGAGGATCGTCGTGAGATGCGCGCGCAGCGCGAGCTCGAAATTCGACGGCGCGATGTCGCTCTGATTGCCGCTGCGCACGAGCACGAGATACGCGCCGGCGAGCAAGATCGCGCCGCCGAGCAATTGGTAGAGCCGAACCGGTGCGTTCGCCGCGGCCGCCGGATCGTCGAGCCGCGCGCCGAACGCCGGCGTGAAGAGATAGAGCGCGAGCGCGAGCAACGGCGGCAGCAACAGCACGAGTTTGACACCGCTGAAATGATCGATCTCGGCCATCGTGAGCGGCGTGCTCAGCAAGCCGACGATGACGAGCGCACCGGCGAGCGTGATGACGAGCGCGACGATCAACAGTCGCAGACCCTCGACAAGCGCCGGTCCCGTTTTTTCGAAGCGGGCCGTGAACGCGGGCGCGAGCGCAAGGACGCCCGCCGTCGGGAACACGATGCCGGCGATGAGGGCGAGCACCTTGCGCGCCAGCATATCGTGATGAGCGACGTAGCCGGCTGCAACGAAGAGCAGGTCGAGCACGACCGCGGCGACCAGCAGGCGGCGATCTTCGTAGCCGGCGAGCGCGAGCACCCAAAGTACGATCCCCGGCACGGCAAGCGAGGCGAGCGCGACGAGCCAGGGCTGGATCGTGAAGGCATAGATCGGCGACGCGCCGCCGAGCCGAAAGCCTTCCGCACGCAGGCGCGCGGCGATGCGATGCACGATCTCGACGTTGGTCGCCTCGATCGAACGGCCGTCCCACTGGTGCGCGAACGGCCGCAGGTACACGACGCGCACGTTGCGTTCGCGGACGCCGAGCAGGTAGCGCTCGATGACGATCGCGGGCGTGAGCTTGTCGAGTTCGACCTTCGAAATCGCTTCGACGCGCACGATGTGGCCCGCGAGCAGGCGCGCGAGATCGTCGTTGCCCGCCTGCGCTTGTTTGGGATCGTAGAACTCGATCGTCCCGAAATTCAGCTTCAAGCGTTCGAGCGCCGCCGCCGCCGCGGGAACGTTGTCGGGATAACCCAGCACTTCATTGCGCTGGCCGAAGAACACCGCCGTACGCGCGCGGCTGCCCGCGATTGCGTGGTGCAGCAGCGCATCGATCTGCGGGCCCTTGAAGCGTTCGTCGTTCTGCAAGCGCGGGACGAGCAAGAGGCCGTAGCGCTTGGCGAGCGCGATACGATCGTACGGCAAGCCGAGGCCGACCGTCGCGAAATATGTCGATTGGGTGCGGATCGCGAACACGGCGGGCAACGTCGCGCGCAGCACGCTGACGGAGTGCGGCGCGAACTTCAGCGCGAGTTCGGCGCGATACCGCGCAGCGGTCGGCGCGTCGTAGGCGATCAGATACACGTCATCCGCGCGCAGCGCATGCGTCGCCGCAAGCCGGGCGAACAGCGGATCGCGCAGCGGCGCCAGCCGCGCTTGATCGAGCAGCGCGCTGCCCGCATACACGGCGCCGCCCGCCGATTGCGAGACGTTGCCGCCGAGTTCTTCCGCAACGGCAAGCGAGGTGAGCCCCGCGCGACGGAGTGCCACCAAGAACTGACCCTGATCGTAGTTGTAGGATTTCGCCAGATCCTGGAAATCGGCGTCGTCCATCACGATCTCGACTCGCCGGGCGTCGGCCTCGTGTTTGACCCGCCGGGCGCCGACGTAGGCGGATGCGAGGAGGCCGATGGCAAGCAGGACGAGCAGGATCCGACGATAGGTCACGTTCGCCTGCGTTCGCCGATTCCGGCCTTGACCCCGCGTCGCCGCTTCGGTACGCTCAAGGCTCCATGCCCGTCGGAATCGGACTCTTGGGCTGCGGCACGGTCGGCGGCGGCGTCGCCCAGCTGCTGACCGTCAACGCTAGCGCGATCGCCCGCACGGGCGGCGCCGACTTCGTGTTGCGCGCGATCGCCGTCCGCGACGCCGCCAAAGCGCGGCCGGGCGTCTCCGATCCGGCGCTCTTCACCACCGACGCCGCCGGCTTGGTGCGGCACGATGATGTGTCGCTTATCGTCGAGTGCATCGGCGGAACCGGCATTGCGGCCGAACTCGTCGAGGCGGCGATCGCTGCGGGCAAACACGTCGTGACCGCCAACAAGGATCTCCTTGCAACGCAGGGCCCGCGGCTCGCGGCGCTCGCCGCCGAACGCGGTGTGACGCTCCACTACGAAGCCGCGGTCGGCGGCGCGATCCCGATCGTACGCGCGCTCCGCGAATCGCTAGCCGGCGAAGACGTGCTCGAAGTCGGCGGCGTGCTCAACGGCACGACCAACTTCATCCTCAGCGAGATGACGCGCGGCGCAACCTACGCGGGCGCGCTCGCCGAGGCGCAGCGGCTCGGCTACGCCGAGGCCGATCCGACCAGCGATGTCGAGGGTATCGATGCGGCGCACAAACTCGCGATCCTCATGCAGCTCGCGTTCAAACGCGCCGTCACCTCGCCGCTGATCGCGCGGCGCGGGATCACGCCCGTCACGCGCGACGACGTCTCATTCGGCATGCGGATGGGGTGGCGGGTGAAGTTGATCGCCTGCGCACGCACGGCGTCACCCCAGGCACTACAAGCGAGCGTTACGCCCGCGTACGTTCCCGAACGCCATCCGTTTGCCGACCCGGTCGGCGCGCAGAACTGCATTCGCGTGATCGGCCGCGCGTCGGGTTCGCTGACGTTCGCCGGCAGCGGCGCGGGACGCGATCCGACGGCGTCGGCGGTGATCGGCGATGTCGTCGCGGCACTGCGTAGCGCCGCCGGGATCCGTGGCGATTCACCCGTGCTGGCGCCGGTTGCCGCCGGTGCGATCGCGCCGCTCGAATTACCGCACGTCGTGCGCGTGCGTTCGCTGCGCGATGCGCGTCCCGCGCAGCGGGCGCTCGCGAACGCGGGCTACGACGCGCGCGCCGCGAGCGATGCGCCGGCCGTGATCGTCGCGCCGCTGCGGCTCGATCGCGCGAGCGAACTCGCCGGCGCACTCGATGCGGACGGGATCCGTGCGGCCGCCGTGCTGCCGCTCTGGGATGACGGCGCCGGCACGATCGTCGCGGCCCGCGAGGGCGTGGCCTGATCGATACCGACGTCGAGATCGGCTCGCTCGAGCTGCGCTCGGGCGAACGCCTCGAGCGCGTCGTCCAGCGCGTGACGCGGTACGGCGAGCCGAACGCCGATCGTTCCAACATCGTGCTCGTTCCGCACGCGCTGACCGGGTCGAGCCGCGTCGCCGATTGGTGGGGCGGCCTCGTCGGACCGGGGATGCGCTACGATCCCGCGGAGTGGTGCATTATCGGCATCAACGCGCTCGGCGGTTGCTACGGGTCGACCGGCCCCGCATCGATCGCACCCGACGGCGAACCGTATGGTGCGCGGTTTCCGATTGTCACCGTCGACGACATGGTCGAAGCGCAGCGCCGCGCGCTCGACGCGCTCGGGATCGGGACGCTCGCGGTCGCGATCGGCGGTTCGCTCGGCGGCATGCAGGCGCTCACGTGGGGGATCGAGCACGGGGCACGCGTTCGCGAAGCGATCGTCGTCGGCGCGTACGACGCGTTCTCCGCGATGGGGATCGGTCTCAACGCGGTGGCGCGTCAGGCCATCTACGACGACCCGGCGTTCGCGGCGGGTCACTATGCACCCGATGCGCAACCCGTCCGCGGTGTGCGGCTCGCGCGGATGATCGCGATGCTCACGTACAAGAGCGACGTCCTCTTCGAAGAGCGGTTCGCCAACCGGGTCGATCGCGCAGGCGGCGACCCGCTGCGTAACCGCGGCGATCGCTTCGACGTCGAGGGCTACCTCGCGTATCAAGGCGACATCTTCGCGAAACGCATGGATGCAAACGCGTACCTCACGTTGACGCGCGCGATGGATCTCTTCGATCTGCGCGATCGCGCGCCGCAATCGCTCGCAACGCGGCTCACCTTCGTCGGGATCGAGAACGATTGGCTCTTCCCGGCACCGTACGTCGAACGCGCCGCCGCGCGCTATGCGTCGCTCGGCATGCCGGTGCGTTACCTTCATTTCGCGACGAAGCACGGACACGATGCGTTTCTCGCCGAGACCGAGGCGCTCGCGGGACTACTAAAAACAGAAAGCCCGCCGTAGGCGGGCTTTCTGCCGTCGCGTAGTAGGGGAACCCTACTACCGGGTGTGGGCGACGTCTTGTATTGCCGCTCGCGCGCCCATCGCGAATTACATGCGGCGAATGAAATCTTGCTAACATACATGCGGCTTTCCTGCCGCGTCCGTAAAGTGCGTGTTAGATTTTTCGCGCCAGACCGGCGCACGCCGTTCGATGAACGCACCCATACCTTCTTGCGCGTCAGCGTCGAGGGCATTCATGCTCATGACCTCTTTTGCGTAGGCATACGCTTTCTGCTGATCGAGGTCGATCTGTGCATAAAATGCGGCTTTCCCCAGACCGACAACGAACGAACTCGCGTCGCAGATTTTCTTCGCGAGCGCATCGACCGTCGCGGAGAGCTCGCCCGCCGGAACCGCCCGGTTGACGAGACCCCACTCGACCGCCGTCGCCGCGTCGATGACGTCACCGGTGAGCAACATCTCCATCGCTCGCTTGCGGCCGATCGCGCGCGTGAGCGCGACCATCGGCGTCGTGCAGAAGAGCCCGATCTTCACACCGGGCGTCGCGAACTTCGCGTCCAGCGACGCCACAGCAAGATCACAGGTTGCTACCAGTTGCGCCCCAGCCGCCGTCGCGATGCCGGCGATCTCCGCGATCACCGGTTGTGGAATGCGCTGTAGCGTTTCCATCAATCTGACACAGGTGTCGAAGGTCTCGCGATAGGCGATCACGCTGCGGTCCAACATTTCACGCAAATCGTGACCCGCGCTGAACGCCGGGCCGACGCCGCGCAGCACAACGACGCGGACCTCGCGATCCGAGCCGATTGCCTCGAGCGCCGCGATCAGTTCGAGCATCACCTCGAGCGAGAGCGCGTTGCGTTTCTCGGGGCGGTTGAGGGTCAGGTTTGCGATCCCGGCCGACGTTTCGAGCAGGACGAACCGGAAGGCCGGCGCGGTGATCACGACGCGTCGGGGTCGGGCGTGGCGGCCGGCGTTTTCGACTTCTTGTGATGTTTGCTTTTTTTGCCGGGTGAGGCGGCCGGAGCCGGCGTGGCGCCGGCTCCGGCCGCCGCCTTCGGCGCGTGTTCGCCGGCCGCATCGGCCGCCGACTTGCACGCATACTTGCCCGACTTCGTGTTGCCGTAGTACGGATCGCCCTGCATATGGTACACCTTGGTCTTGGTGTTTACCCATACCACCGGATCGTCCGCGGCACACGTCGGCATCGCGGATTTGCTTGCGGCGGATGCCGCGACGCCCGGCAGCGTCAGCGCGGCGAGAACGGCGATTACGAAAAAGCGCTTCATCTAAACGAACCTCCGAAGAGCGACGTCCAAGAGTACCGCCGGGCAAGCGGCGAGGCCTCCATCGGGCGACGTGAGAAGCGCGCTTCCATGGAACGGTTGATGCGCGTGATCGCCCCGCTCTCGCTGCTCGTGGTCTGGGAGCTCTTGGTTCGCACGAACGTGCTCGATCCGCGCTTCTTCCCGGCGCCGAGTTCGCTCGTGGGCCCGATGGTCGCATTCGCGTCGAGTGGGGCGCTGGCCGAGAACGCCTGGGCCACAATCGGACGGATCGTGATCGGCTTCGTGCTCGGCGCGGTCCCCGGCACGATCCTCGGGCTCGCAATGGGAACGAACCGCTTCGTGCGCGCGTATTTTGACCCGCTGATCGCGTTGCTCTACTCGGTCCCGAAGATCGCGATCCTACCGCTCTTGATCTTCATCTTCGGCTTGGGCGAAGCGTCGAAATACGTGCTCGTCGCGTTCGGCGTCTTTTTCTTGATGGTGATCAACACCGAAGCCGGGGTGCGCCAAATCGAAAGCACGTATCTCGACGTCGCGAAAGCCTACCGGCTGCGCACATTCACGTTCTACACGCGCGTGCTCTTGCCGGGCGCACTACCCAACATCTTCGCGGGCGTGAAACTCTCGATCGGCATCGCCGTCGTCCTCACCGTCGCAGCAGAATTCGTCGCGACGAAAACCGGACTCGGCTATCAGATCTACAACGGTCAGCAGTTGCTCGACATCAACACCCTGTGGGTAGCGCTGATCGCCGTCTCGGTACTCGGGTTTCTCCTCACCGTCGCGCTCAGCGGCCTCGAACGCGTTCTCGTGCCTTGGAAACGCCGCGGCTGACACCGCTCCTCACGAGAAAACCCTAGCGTGTCTACGCGGTACGTCCTACTTGCGAATAATCCGGGGGTTCGCTGAGCAAGACTTGCAAGTCGTGCGCTTCGAGTGGGTAGCTGAAGCGGAAGCCTTGGGCTTCCGTGGCGCCGAGCGCGCGCAGCGTCTGGACTTGCGCGGCCGATTCGACGCCTTCGGCGATGACGCGTAAGCCGAGCGCGTCGCCGAGCGACACGATCGCGCGCACGATCGCCTGATCGAACCGGCTTTCGTCGATGTCGCGCACGAACGATTCGTGGATCTTCAGCGCGGTGATCGGCAGCCGCTTGAGGTACATCAGCGAGTTGTACGCGACGCCGAAATCGTCGAGCGCGACGCCGACGCCCAGATCGCGGAACGTCTGCAGCGCGACCATCGATCGTTCGTCGACGACCACGTGCTCGGTGACTTCGATCTCGAGCGATTCCGGTTGCAGCCGCGCGCGCAGCAACTCCTCGGCGACGGCGCTGATCATGTCGCCGTCGCGCAGATCGCGTGGCGAGAGGTTCACCGTCATGCGGAAATCGGGATTGGCGTCGCGGACGCCCGCCAGCACGGTACACGCGCGCCGCAGCACCATGCGCGTGATGTCGACGATCAAGCCGCTCTGCTCGGCGAGGTGCAGAAACGCTTCGGGTTGCAGCTCGCCGTGGACCGGGTGTTTCCAACGCACGAGCGCCTCGCAGCCCGTGATGCGGCCCCCTTCGAGATCGACGATGGGCTGATAGAGCACGCGCAGCGCACCGTCGCGTAATGCGCCGCGCAGATCGGCTTCGAGCGCGACGGGCTCGTAGCCGCCGACCTGCATCGTCGCATCGAAGAACGCGAACGTCCCCGAACCCGACGACTTCGCCCGGTACATCGCCGTGTCGGCGTTCGTGATCAGATCGTCGGCCGAAACGCCGTGTTGCGGCGAGAGTGCGGCGCCGATGCTCGCGCTAATAAAGAACTGGCGATCGCCGATCGTGATCGGATCGGCGATGCGACCGAGGGCGCGCGCGGCGAGCGTGCCGATGTCGTCGGGTGTGTTCGCGGAGCGCACGACGATGACGAACTCGTCGCCGCCGGCCCGTACGACGACGTCGCTTTCATTGACCGCTTCGCGCAAGCGGTCGGCGACGATCTTGAGCACCTGATCGCCGGTCTTGTGGCCGAGCGTATCGTTGATCGCCTTGAACCGGTCAAGATCGACGAAGAGCACGGCGCGCACGCCGACGTGCTCGCGATCGCGCCAGATCCGGTCGATCGTGAACCGGTTCGGCAGCCCGGTGAGCGCGTCGCGGTGGGCGGCCTCTTCGAGTTTCTCGCGGCTCGCTTTGAGTTCGGTGATGTCGAGCGTGACGCCGACCGCACCGATGACCGCATCGCCGTTCCCGCGCAGCGGTTCGATGTGATGGCGCAGCCATTTTTTGCCGCGCGCCGATTCGCACTGGACGGGCTCGCCGCCGAAGACCGAGACCAGCGTCGGCACGGCGTCGTTGGATCCGATGAACTCGCCGCACGACTTGCCGATCCACTCGTCCTCGCGCAGATCCAGCGTGGCGAGGCCCGCGCCCGAGAGCGAAACGAAACGGCCCAGCCGGTCGACGCTCCAGAGCACGGCGGGCACTTGCGACATCAGCATCCGCAACCGGCTTTCGCTCTCGAGCAGCCGGGCTTCGGCGCTCTTGCGCATCGTGACGTCGCGCAGCGATACGACCGTCTCGCGGCCGCCCGGTTTAATGCGGATCTCGACCCACCAGCCGGTCGAAGCGAAGTACGCGACGCGGCTGACGGGCTGACCGGAGTCGCGCGCTTGACGGATCTCGGGCAGCAGATCGGAGGCCAGCGGATCGACAACCTCGGTGATCGCGCGCCCGACCAGCTCGCCCGGCGCGACGTGCATGAGCCGTTCCGCTTCCTCGTTGACGTGCGAGAAGCGATCGGACGCGTCGAGAATGTAGATCCCGCCCGGCACCGCTTCGAGGACGTTGTAGCGGCCTTCGATCGCCTCGTCGGCGACGGCGGCCGAGAGCCGCAGGTGCGCGATCAGATGCCGCGTGCGGATCGACGAGATCGCCAGCGCAGCGGCGACGATCACGGCAATGACGGCAATGATGCTGACGGCCAGCGTGAGGATCATACCAACCCTCGCTTGCGCGCGACTTCGCGCAGTCCGCTCGCGTTACGCACGTTGAAGGCGTCGTAGATCGCTTGCAGCTGATGCTCGATCGTATAGGCGCTGCGGCTGAACTGACGCGAGAGTTGCACGACGTCGAGGCCGGCCCAATGCGCGCGTGCCAGCCGCAGCTGGAACGGCGTGAGGCCGTCGACGACCGCGTCACGCGGCTTGACGTACGGCTGGCCTTCGCGCATGAGTTGCGAGCCCGGATAGTGTGCGACGTGTCCGCGGGCGCGTTCGGTCCAGGTGTCGTCGCCGGTGACTTCGGCGAGCGCCTTGGCGCACAGCATCGATTGGAAATGATAATTGATGATCGCGAACACGTTGTACGCCTCGACGAGGGCCGAGGTGGCGGCGTCGCGATTTCCCAGCGTCTGCTCGATCTTCCCGAAGGCGTATTTTTCGTATCCCACGGCGCGCACGTCGTTGATGACGCCGTAGATCGGCGCCACGTTCTGCATCCCGACGCGCGAAAATGTCGCCGCGAACCGTTGCGAGCGGCTGATATCGATCGGCGCGAGCATGACCGCCAAGCCGACGAGTGCGAAACGCTCCTCGCCGTACATTTCGCCCCAGGGCACGCCGTGGGCGAGTTTCGCGGCCGTTTCGATTTCGTCGAGCGCCCAGGGATCGTTGCCGGCGAACTGCGCGACGAGCGCGCGGTCGAGGTGCGCGAGCGCCTGCCAGGCCGGCGACGGCGCGAAGTGCGTCGCATCGCGCAGCAGCCACTGCGCGCGCACGGCGTCGCCGCGGACGTAGGCATCCATCCCGAGAATGCGCACGGTCTGGAAGCGGTCGACGCGCACGCAGTCGGTCCAGCGCACGTACTCGTACGCACGCTGTGCAGCTTCGACGCCCGCCTGATCGGCCGTTTCGAACGCGACCCGAGCGAGCGCGTGGACGATCGAGGTGACGGTTCCGACATCGCATGCATGATCCGACGCCATGACGATGTCGAGCGCGGCACGGAAATCGGCGATCTGCAGCGCGAAATTGCCGGCGCTCGCATGGAGCCAGCCCCGAATCGCGAGCGCGGCGACGCGGCCGGTCGGATCGGGATTGGTGAGCGCGAGCGCGATGTCCGGAGCGTCGGCCGTTCCGGTCCGGCGGAACCAGCGCATCCGCGCCAGGTGATACGCGAGCCGCGCGGGACCGTCGGCAACGCGGTCGGCGTAGCGTCGCGCGCGTTCGAATCGTGCCGAGGCCGAATCGAAGTTGCGCGCGTTCGCATAGGCACGACCGGTCAGCAGTTCGCGCTGGAATCGCGCCTCGTCGGTCTCGACGACATCGTCGGTCGACGCGAGCCACGCGAGCGCGTTCCCGGCATCGCGTCGCGTCAGCGTGTCCGCTTTGACGAGGACCGCATGCTCCGCCACCTCGATCGGCCAGGCTTCACAGCCTTCGAGTAGTTCAAGCGCGTCGTCCCATCGAGCCTCGGTTAACGCTTGCTTCGCGCTAACCAGAGAGGCCCGGAGTTCACCCGACTCCGGCATCCGTCACGTCCTGCTTCCCTAATCCGTGTTCCAGCTAGTCCGAAATCTGCCCGAGGTCGATCTCGTAGCCCGCGGGCACGCTTATCGACAGCGGCGGTAAGGTGTCTGTCCTGCCATCGCTAGCGAACACCTGCATGCCGGCGTCCGTCGTGAACGCGTTCTCGACGGTCACGGTATAGGTACCGGCAGCGATGGCATGGATGTGGAAGTTTCCGTTCTGGTCGCTGGGCGCAGCGGCAATCACGGTACCGTTCGCATCGGTTACGACGACGGTTGCATCCTGGACGGGGGTACCCGCCGCCGAAACGAGCGTTCCGGCGATGACGGCCGCATTGCTCTGCGCGGTCCCGCCCAGCACCGGCGCCACTTGGTAATTGCCGTTGACGTAGCGGATCGAGCGCTCGGCGCTGAAATCGACAAGGAGCGTCACGCCGCTGCTCGACGTGCCGAAGGCGAGCGGGTAATCGATCGCCTGGACGGTCGCGGTGGACGGCACGAACGTCCGGCCCTGCATCGATCCGAACAGCAGCGGATAGGTCTGACCGTTGGCCACGACGGTACTCTGGGTCGGATCGATCACGAGCTGCAACCCGTCGTAGGCCTGGAGCGGAATCTGCGCGCTACCGAGCGCGAGCGCGGACAGCTGATAATTCAAGATGTCGACGACGACGTCGGAATCGTACGCGACGATCGGCGTCGCCACGCTGCCCTGCAGCGCGTTGACGCCCATGATCGCGAGATTGATCTGGCTGACGCCGAAGAGCGGCGCGTCGGTCAGCGCAACCGTTGCATCGATCGTCGGAACGTTGCCGATCGAGTTCTGCGTATCGCGCTTGTCGCTCGCCCGGTTGACGGCCGATTGCACCGCGTGCGACGTGACAATCGGCACGCTGTATTTGACGAGCCGATGGTTCGAGCTCGCCGTCGAGCCGACACGCGCAGATGAACCGCCGCTCGCGCACCCTGCGATAAGGAGCGACATGAACAAAGCGGAGGGAACGATTGGCCTCATTACGTGTGTCTCGTTTCTGGCGGCGGCGAACCCGAACGGGAGCCGAGAGTTACGGTCTATCAAAAACTCGCCGCGGAGATAAGCGCTCTCCGCGAACACCGAATCGTCATAGCGGCTCGTCGCCCCGATGGACGACGCAAGCATGCGATTCGAGCGTGGTTTCGTTATCGGATGGTCAGACTTTGCGCGGGATGTTTACCTAGAGTTAAGATGGTGTCACGACGCGTAACGCGCCACGCGTCGTGACACCGCGAGCGGTGCGATCTTGAACCGCTGGATCAATCCTTGATCGTGCCGATGTTCGCTTCGAATCCGGCGGGAACGTTGACTTGCCACGGACCGAGCGTTCCGGTCATGCCGTCACTGGCCGTCACCGTCATCGCCGCCGCGGTCACGTACTTCTCGTAGATCGTGACGACATACGTTCCCGCGGGTAGCGCGTGAACGGTGAAGTTGCCGTTCTGATCGGTCGGCGCGAGCCCCATCAGGTTGCCGTTCGCGTCCGTAACCACGGCGGTGGCGTTCTGCACGGGCGTGCCGTTCGGTTCCACGATCGTTCCCCCGATCGCGCCGGCCGTGTTGCCGTTTGCAGCGAACAGCGACGCGCCGAACGCGGCGCCTTTGGTGCCGACGTTGAGCGAATTCTCGACGTTCACATCGAGCAAAAGATTGTTGAGTCCAACGCTCGGATCGAAATCGTAATTGAACACGAGCGAATAGTGGCTCGACGTGCTCTCGGAAAAATTGCCGTGCGTGAACGTTCCGAACACCATCGGCAACTTCTGGCCGGACGTGGTGACGACGGAACTATTCGACGGATCGACCACCAGCTCGACCGCGTCGTACGAGCCGGTCGGGATCAGCGAGATCCCGAGATTGGCGGCGGACTGCTGGTAATTGAGGACGTTGACGGTCGCTTCGCCGGGATAGACCACGAGCGCCGTTTCGGTCTGCTGCGCCGTGCCGAGGTTGCTGATCGCGTTGACACGCTCGATCGCAAGATTGACTTGCGAAAGATTGAAGAGCGGCGCGTCGACGAGCCCGACGGTGACCGGAACATCGACGGCGATGACGGTCGGAACGTTCCCGATGGAGTTCTGCGTGTTCCGTGCCGACGACAGCGAGGACTGAATCGCGCTATCGTTCAGGAGCGGAATCGAGAAGGGAACATACCGGATGCCCGTGCCTTGGGTTTGGGCGGGACCGGACGGGGCGGTCGATGCTTGAGATCCGCCGCCGGACGCACACCCGCTGACAGCAAGAACCGAGACGAGCGCAAAAGAGACGAGGGGCTTCATGGGTTCTGGATTTATCCTTCAGGCGGCGACATTCTGTTCAAGAACGCCGAGAGTTCGTTTAGACGAAACCCGCCGCAGTCACCCGAACCTGCGAACACCGAATCGCGACACGCTTACCGAAACAAGCGGTGACGATCATTTTTCCATGGTCACATTGCTTTCATCCGGCAAAATGTATGGCCACCGTAAAGATCATGCCACGACAGCGTATTCCGCATGCGCACCGCGACGCCGGCGACAATTTCCTGGGGAAGGCCTGGGTGGCTACCTAGGCGTTTTAGCTGGCGCTTGTGCGGGCACACGCGGTCTAGACCCGTGAAACGTCAGACATTCGCTTGCTTTCTTGCACTCTTTATAACTGCGGCGTGCTCCGGCTGTGCGGGTAAGGCCGCCGCGGTCAAACCGACGCCACCACCGACGCCGGTTGAATCCGTTACCGCGCGGCAAGGCGCGATCGCGCCGAGCGTCGAGGTCGCCGGCGTCATTGCCCCGTACCGCCAAGTCGCCGTGACGGCGAACCTCTCGGAGCCGCTCTCCGAGGTCGACGTCGTCGAGGGCCAACGTGTCCGCGCGGGAGCGGTGCTGGCGCGCCAACTTACCGACGATCTCCAGGCCCAATTGGTCTCCTCCGAGCGGGTCGTCGCCGAAGACGAAGCTCGGCTCCAGCAAACGCTCTACACCACGGTTGCCACCACGGCGCAGAACGCGACGAGCGTCGCCGCCGCGGCGCAATCGCTGCACGAAGCGCAGACGAACCTCTCCGGCGCCGAAACCGATCTGAAGCGCTATCAATCGCTTGCAAGCCAAGGCTATCTGCCGGCGCAGACCCTCGATCAGCAACGCGTCGTCGTGCTGACCGACCAGCAGGCGGTCGCCGCGGCACAGGCGACCTTGGCCTCGGCGCGCGCCAACGACAGCGCCAACGGCAACGGTCAGAACTCCGGCGCGCAGCAGCAAGATATCGAAGCGGCGCGCGCCGCGGTCGACGCCGCCCAGGCCTCGGTCGCGCAACTCAAAGCCGAGATCGCGCGCTCCGTCATCGTCGCGCCGGTCGCCGGCGTGGTCGACTCCGTCAACGCCAACCCGGGCGAATACCCGTCGGGGCGGCAGCTCTTCACGATCGAACAAAACACCGACGTCTACGCAATCCTCCCCGCTTCGAGCGCGCAGGTGCTCAACATCCAAGTCGGCGCGGGGGCATCGGTCGAGATCAACACGAGTTATAGCGCGAACCCGCAGTGGCACAAGGATCGCGGCACCGTGGAGGCGGTGCTTGATCAGGTGCAGCCCGGCACGACGAACTTCACGATCAAAGTGCTCGTGCACAATGCCGACGGACACTTGCGCGCGGGGATGCCGGTCAACGCCTTCGTCGATCAACCCGTGGTGCACGGCATCGTGATCCCGATGACCGCGTTCATCGACGACACGCACTCGACGGTGTATACGATTTCGTCGAGCGACGGCGTCGTGCACCAGCAAGCGGTCTCGGAAGTCACCGACGACGGAACGAACGCCGTCGTCACGGGTATTCCGGCGGGAACGCTGCTCGTCAAGAACGTCAACAACACGACGGTCGGCAACGGCGACCGAGTGAATCCCTCGCCGACGCCGGAGCCTTCGCCGTCGCCCGGCGACAAGCCCTAACCGATGAATCTGACCAAATCGTTCCTGCGCCGCCCGACGCTTACGTTCGTGCTGATCGCACTCACGTGTCTGGTCGGTCTGTACTCGCTGCGTACGCTGGTCGTGCAGCAGCAACCGAACACCGGTCAACCGACGATCAACGTCCAGGTCTCGTATAGCGGCGCTTCGACGACCGATCTCCAAACCGAGGTCGCCGAACCGATCGAAGATCAGATCGCGGGCGCGCCGTATCTCGACCACATCGATACGACGATCGAAACGGGCAGC
>Ga0116231_10007697_pt1 | contig 19500 bp, 14 predicted proteins | sample S1TSphgellanicum_2_FD_89695 | JGI IMG/M metagenome (GOLD analysis project Ga0116231, IMG submission 89695) | Host-associated microbial communities from peat moss isolated from Minnesota, USA - S1T2_Fd - Sphagnum magellanicum MG | ecosystem: Host-associated > Plants > Peat moss > Unclassified...
TATATATATATATATATATATGTCATGTTAGTTCATATTTGGGAAACACTAAACAAAAAAAGACAATATCACTAGAGGAAAGGAGCTGAGATGAAAGGAGAATAGGAACCTAGCCCATGTATAGAAATTACAACAACAATTTTGTTTTTTCCCTTGAATGATGTGCACCCAAATTATAACTCCAACCTAGAGGTTAACACATCATAACAAAAAGTGAGTGCAATGGACTTTGGACATGGATTTCTTTGTGTGCGTAAATAGGTTAACATCCAATCATAGAACTATTAGCAAGAAGTAGAACATGACACTTGGAGACCAGAAACCATTTAAAATATGAAATCCACAAACATGATGCAACTACTAACTTACTTCAAGATAAACATGAAGTATGCCAAACTTGGATTCCACTAGTTATTTTGTTATGATCTAAAAGACAATTAATTCATGAGTTGCCATTATAAACTAATTACAAACACTTCACCATTTGCAAACATGAATGAAGATTATATTTTATAAAAGACCCTATTGATTGGGATTTCAACTACTAATTCATAAGTGCCATCCTTTTCGAATTTGGCTAGTGGAAATATCTTCATAATTTAATGTTGGGTTAGAAGCAATTGGGACTTCAAAAGGTGCAAATATCTTAGAAGCTAACACATCACCTTTCACCAGCATTCCATGAAGACTTGTTGAACAATTAATTGCGATGCATCCAATCCATTTTCAACAAATAGTTTCCTCATTATTAATCCAAATTTACCTTTCACAATTGAAGAAGACAAAAAAACATGTGTACTAGGTGCATGTGCTTGTGCATGTCCTTCTACTACTTTTGGTGTTTGCCCACGTGTTAAGGGAATAGAAGCTTCATTATTCTAATTCACAAATTCCTCTAACTCTTGATCACTTTTAACTGACATCCACATTCCCACAACATCACCATCTCAAATAGACCCCCATTCTCTCTTCAATGTATTATTCTATCATTTAAAGACCCCTCTAGATCTTGAGTACATGATTTAATCATCTCTTCCACTAGATCACCAATAAATGATTGCTTTGCACAATGATTGGTAATATCTTAAACAATGTTAAATGCACAGTAGTAGAATGTAGAAAATTCAGAGATAAAGTAGGTGATAATATGTGTGGGAGGTGTTTATAATCACACAAATCTTTCTACCAACCTGAACATCCTTCATGCTAAATGGTATGAAAATCTTGGCCATAACTTTATACTTGCATCACACCCCAACAACATTCATTGTCGTGGATGCATGCCATTCAAAAAACATTGATGGTTTACTGCATGAAGTTCAATAGCTTGTTAGTTGTCCGTAACAACACCACTTGACAACCAAGGAAACAATGGTGTGCAAGGGGAACATGGATGGTATTGTTGACATTTTGATCTACAATATTGCCATTTTGAACTGCATATGCCTCCTCCATGACAAACCTAGAAGAAAAATGAAGTGATTGAAAAAAAACAAGAGCTTCAATGGGTCTCTAGAGACTATATCACAATTATGAAAATTGTTGTTAGATATCAACCTTGCAAAGTTTGCAACATCTAGAGCTTTTGAGGAGAATTATGGTCAAAAGGAATGTGCAAAGTGACCTATGAACTTAATTGAGATTTTAGACTTGGAAGGAATTTGGGCATGTCTATGAGGAACAATGTTGATATATAGATGAATACATGTAGTTGTAAGGTACATCTCAAAGGGTGCAAACAAGGTAAATTAAATGGCTCACTACTCCTTGTCAAAAAAAATTACATGTAGCCATGAAAAAGTTTTAATGTATTGAAAATAGACTTTTTTTTTGTACAATAATTAACATGATAATAATCTTTCATTTTCTGTTTAAAATATTGAAAAACCCCATCTTGAAAGTAGAATTAAGTAGAATTAAAAAATAATTTCTACTTGCACAAAATGTCGAATCTTACAAAATGGGCTAAATGTGGATGAAATATTGATTTTTTTTTTAAAAACTAACTTAGTGGAGCCTTAAAAATTATTTATGTATTATCAAATTATGAATGTTATAATCATAATATATCTAATTTTTAATATGAAGTAGGTTTGAACACCATTTTGACCCAATTAATTTCAAATGTACTTTCAACCTACTTTTATGATACCAAAGTTGTTCAAATTTTGTATCCAACTTCCCATACACTAAATGTAGGGTCTTATGATTTTATATTTCTACTTCAAAATATTTTGAATCTACTTTCTTGTGTCAATATAAAAAATTGTTCCATTTTTAAATTGGACTTTGGGTGAACTATTTTTTTAATCTATTTTACTTTGTTGACACCCCAAAGTTCATGGCATTGTGCTCAACTTGTTCTTTTTCAAGCATTGAACTTGGCTAGCTCATGAATCATTGAAAGATCTCCAAAACCTTGCACTACAAGTCTTGAACAATCATTAAGGTAATGGATTTTATAGTACGTTGTCTTACGATTGAAAACACAGTAAAAAAAAATTCCATTAGGTTATCTGCAAAGAAGATAACAAGTTCACCCACCTTTAGTCCTTGCTTCACAAAATCTCATGTTGTGTACCCTTGCACAAAAAAATTGTAACTTAACAAACGAAAGAAAATCACTTGAACAAATGTTAGGTCGTGGATTATCATCACATTTGGCTCAATTTAGAGTCTTAGGCTCTGTATCATCTAAGGTAATGCATGTGTTACACCATATATGTTGATTTATTTTTTTTCTTCAACCATTGATTGTCTAGAAACCTAAACATGTATATTTTTTATAAAATCTATACAATACTAATGACACATCCCAACTCCATTAGACATGTATTCATGTCCAAAAAATTCACAAAAAAATCTAGGATAAAATTAATCCTTCGAACTCCTACAAGAAAACAAATTAAAAAAATGTACAACCACAAGTTTGTCATGGCAAGTGTCACAGGCACAAAAAACTACAAAAATAGGAATTAAGCCAAGGACATAATAAGGAAAAAAAATTACAAAAAATGCAAGCCTAAGTCTAATTTAAAACTAGAACACAAAGACGTAAGGTAATAACATGGTATATGCTAGGAGATGAATCAAACATAACTTGATTCTGATAACGTATGAAAATAAAACCTTATGACAAAAAAAATACCAAAAATTAATGTTGAACAGACTAAAGATAATGAGAGGTTGTATCCCTATTTATACTCCATTAGGGACATAGAGGCTTCCATATGTGCACTGACCAAGGAAGCTTCTTGAAAAGCTTCCATAGAAGCTTCAATGTGTGCATCGACCAAAGAAGTTTCTTAAAAAACTTCATAACTAATAGTGAATTAGAAGTTAACTAAAACTTAACAATGATATAAACAATGATGTAAGCGATTATGTTGGTGCAAATGATAATGTAAATGACTTTGTTGGTGCAAGTGATAATGTAAGTGATGATGTAGATGACTATGTTGGTGCAAACAATGATGTAAATGACTATGTTGATGGAAGTGATAATGCAAATGATGATGTAGGTGACTATGTTAGTGCAAATGATGATGTAAGCAACTATGTTGGTGCAAGTGATAATGCAAACGATGATTTAAGTGATTATGTTGGTGTAAATGATAATGCAAACGATGATGTAAATGATTATGTTGGTGCAAGTGATAATGTAAACAATGATATAAGTGACTATGTTGGTGCAAATGATGATGTAAACGACTACATTGGTGCAAATGATAATGCAAGCGATGATGCAAACGATGGGTGATGGGTGGTGTCCATGATAACAAATGAAAAATGTGCAACTTTATTACATTTGTTGTATTTGTTCTTATTTGTGAACCATAGCCATAAATCAAACCAACAACAATACAATTCAAAAACATTATATCCATTCTTCCTTTTTTTTTAAATTTAAAAAAAAAAACCACCCACCGAATCATGTAGATTGTAATGTAATAATCTAACCACAAGTAGGTTTGATTCATGTGTTTGGTCAAATAAGCCTTTTATCTAGCCCCATTTATGCACAACCCTAAATTAATGTTATGTTGTGGAAGCTTTCAAGGTGATGGGTGGTGTGTTTCAAGAGTCTTCAGGTAATGGGTTTTATGTTTTTGGCATCTTTGAAACAACTCACACAGATCCATCAACATCTTTCCCTAATGACAAACCCCACTCATTTTCAACTAAATTAGATTGTTATATCCAAAAAAACATTTTTCAAAGCCAGATCTACTTATTATGGGTTACATCATATTGCAATATCCAAAAAAAAACTCTCCATAGCCAAATTTGTTTACTCTCGATTACATCTACAATATAAAAAACAAGTTTTCCAAAGTTGCATATGTTTACTTCCAACTACATCAAGTGTTTTCCATAATTGGATTCGTTAATTTTCAGCTACATTAAATTACAATATAAAAAAAGGCTTTCCAAAGCCGAATTAAAATGAAATATCATATGGGACATACAGGACATAAACAAAGGTGAGACAAACAACCAAGAACAAAAAAAGAGGGAAAATATGACATCAAACAAAAATTGCCCAAACTTCCATCATTTCGATGCATAATGGTCAAAAACTTTGGTCATTATGGTGCATAATTGTTGATTAGGCAACCATTTATAATCATCATGGTCAACGACCATGTTGTAATTGTCTTAGTGATGAAAAAAGACCTTATATTTGGTTTACATAAACTAATTCCAATTATCATTGTCACTAGAATTTTTGTTTTTTATCCATGGTATTTTCAAGCCTTTGCATGTTTATCCTCACTTTTTAAGCTTGTAGTTTAAGTTCTATCAAATAATTCAATAAGCATCTTGCTCCCCCATCTATAATCTCCATGTTTTTGTGAATAAAAGATGATTGTTTATTCAACTTACTACACCCAATAGTTGGGTCATCCAAGTGGTTTTGAAACCACTTGGACAAACAAGTATGAGTTTTTAAAACTAGAAGTTTAAATGCATTTGACATTGCATCTTGAAAGTCATTAATGCATCATGCAATTATAATGTCAAAGCAAATGACAAATCACTAGGTATCAATAATAATCAAATCCCAATACATTGGATTGTGGTTGGTACCCTACATGTAGTTGTGGATATTCTTAAATCAAACCCATTAATCTTTACATGTTGGCCCATTGTGCAAGTGATATGAATTCCAGTGACTTTAGTGACAACTTCGACAATTCTTCACCATGTCAATACAAAAGGTTCAAATTGGTCTTGTTCATTAACTAGTTCAAGACTAGTAACATATGCATCTCATTGTGCCTTGATTGATGACATGATTTCAACATTTTCAACATGTTCACATCTAGGCTACTTCAATTTTCAAGAATGCATATCAAAGGATTCTAATGCTCCATGTAATTCCAAAAGGTGTTATGTATTGTTTTAAGGGATTTCTTCAATCTTTCCTTTCCCACAACAACCTTTAATTAAACCTTGATCTTGCTCTCTACAAGATGCATTGACATTTTTTTATGTTGCACATTTAATATCATGCTAATGATTATTTGCTTATGTGTTGTAAAATTCCAAAAAATTGAAAGCTCAATTCAAGGCACAATTCAAGACAAAGCCAACAACAAGATTATATAAAATTTTGGTGTCAATTCAATAAGGGATTGTTCACATGTATTGATTTTGTACGTGTTTTGTAGAATCATACCTTAAGGCCTTGGTGGTTTCACAAATTATATTATTTATTTATTTTTGAAAATTTCAAGAATAATATTCTCTAGAAAAAAAAATTTGTCAAGTGAAATAAAAAAGTCTTTTGAAATATTTTGAAATATTATAATCTTTGAAATGGAATCTTCAAAATTAATTAATTATTTGGTAAGACATGTGCTGAAGCTACCCTTTAATCAAGGTAACTAGATCGTTGGTTCAATCCATTATGAATAAAATAAGTAACAATTGGAGGGTTAAAACAAAACAACAATGAAAAAAAAAACTTGTTGAATAATGAAATGGATATAATAATTTTGCAATGAAATGAAATGTGTGCAAATAGAATGGCGAGCATGCGGATGAATGTCTAGAGTAAAATTGAGTGACAAGGCAATAATTAAAGTCCATATGAATTGAACATCGTGCCTTATTATGGGAAGATAATTCATCATTTTGAACACAATGGAAATCAAAATATATTCATGGGTAATAATCTTGATAAAAAAATCTTTTTCACATGAAAAGCCTTTCAAGTGGTAGGTCCATATGGTGACCCTTATTGCCCAAATGGGCCCATTTCATTTATAACAAAGGGTGAGACCCAAGGAACAAGGCATTTACATTGTGAATGTTTTGGATTCTCTCAAGGTGTAGGGTGTAAATTCCTTGTTCTTGGGGCTTTACCCTACACATAACATTGTATATTAGCTCCCACTAACTTCATTAAACATTGGTTTCCACAAAAACTATCATTTATGTTTCCATATATAGGTCTCCACATGAGTTTCAAGTAACCCATTATCCTACCTAGATGAGGGTCTAGGGTGGTAGATTATGTCTTTGTTTTGCCACATTCCATGACATAATCTTTCAATGATGATCATACATTCATAATAATGATTGAAACGTTTGTTGAACATAATTTTTTTTAAATTGTTGAATCTGCCACCCCATATGTTAATGTAATGGAATGGCCTCACCCTTGCCCAATATGTTGGGTGCATCACATAACTAACCTTAACATGATGACCTAACACCTTATCCAACATAATGGGCAAAAGGTTGACCATTCCATAATACATTTAGTCACCTATTAGTCCACCTAAGTGTTGGTCACCTATATTTATTGCAACTATTTATTAGTCATTTATTGTCCTACCTTCATATTAATTATGTGTTAGCTTTTACCCAACCTACAAATGAGTCACATGTTAATCAATGTTGGGTGGTTTTCAAAATTTTCCAAAATTCATGATGTCTAAGTTTTAGAAGAATTTAAAAAGCTTGCCCTGATTCTTTAATTTTTTAAAATTTATTTTCCAAGAAACTTGAGCATTTTTTGAAAAAAATTGGATTTTTTTTTCACATAGGTTTCAAAATGCTGAATTTCACACATTTTAGACCCATCAATATTCAAATGCAATTTTAAAATACCAATTCTCACAAGTTATATTATTTTAGACAAAAATGAGGGAAAATGAAAAAAAAAAAACAACTTTCCAATCTTTTTATATTCACAATTTGATCACATATTCAAATGAACCTTCCAACACTTCTAACTCCTTTTCAAAATTTAAATCCTTTTCAACTAATTCCACCATATTGGAATGTGATTTACAACCATCTTTAGGATCAACTAGCCATTTTTTCTTAACAAGAATCAATTTTTTAAAAATATGATTATTTTATGATCTAATTTTTTTAATGAATAGATGTGTGTTTGAATACCTTACACTAAGGTCAATTTCATCATTAAATAACCCTCAAAATAATGAATAAAATTTTGCAAAAATATGAAATTGACATGTTGAAAATCATCATAATTATCATAGGCTATACTATGAATATTTTCACTACTCATATCACAATATTATAATAGATGATGAAAAAAAATTTAATTTCAAAATTTTTAAATGAATTCATTGTTTTTAAAAAATTCATTTTGTCAATGTGGAAATTAACCTTAAGTTACAATAGGTGTGTTTGTTGGCCTTGCACACAACAAACCCAAAAAATAACTCAAAACAAAATTTTACAAACAAAAAAACACCTCAAATATCAATTTAAGCATCTTGAAATTGAATGGAATTTGAAAAAAACTCTAGTTTTCTCACACCTACACAAAACAAAATCATGAAAGGTGTCAAGGAACAAAGGAGCAATAGTAGTAAAGCCAATAGAGAACTGAGGGTCAACAACAAGGAACCTTAAAAGGTGTTGAACAATAAAACTAAATAAACATTAAATATAAATAACAAAACCAATAAATGCACATGAACTAAAAGAGGCATCGACAAACAAGAGCACAAGAACAAGGAGAGATGCTGATATGCAAAGGAGCAAGAACAAAAACCGACCAAAAATCACAATGCACAAAACCTCTTACAACACAAATTGTAAACTTTTTTTTATTGTACCGAATTTTGGAGGGAAAAACTTATTTATAATTTGAAAGGCAACCATTGTCTAGCAATGCCTTTTAAACTGTAAACTTAACTTTAAATCTTACCTAACACATAAATGATTGTTGAATATATTAAAATATTAGGTGAATTTTATAACCTTAACCTTGGTACAAAATATCAATTAAAAAAAAAAAACATGATTTCAAATGGCCAATTCTCAATCCAACAAAAACCAGTAAACAAGTTTCAAACATGATACAACCTTGGGTAATACCTAAAAACTTCAACTTGAAACCGACATTTTTTTTTTCCTAGGGAAATTTCGCTTTATTTCAACCTTGCTTCATGTGGTGTGAATCTAATGTTTGGATTGAATGGAAAAAATGACCCCTTTTTGTAAATGCAACATTTTGTTAAGATTAAGTTTCATTAATTTCTTTTGTAAAAAGTTTTCCCTTTCACCATCACCACAATAGACAATGTGGCTATGTTTGCAAAAAACAATTGTCATTGCCATCCTTTTCGCAAAGGAACCACCATTGCTAACAAGTAAGTCGTAGATTTTTATTGTGGCCTTCATTAATGGATTTGCTTTCATTGCACTTGTAGCAGCATCTATCACATATATATGTGAACATTATTTATGTGTCATACATTTCATTTGTGGGTTCAAAGTTACATAAATGAAAAGGCTACAAGTGAGTTTGATCGATCTTCTTGGGTCTTGATTTTTCTTTTGGTTAAAAAAAAAGAAAAAAATCTTAAGCTATTGAATAACGAAAATGTTTTTCAAATGTTGTTTAAGTTCTAATGGCGTCATTTTGCAATTACAATGTGGTTTTGGGAAAAGAGGATCATGAAATGCTTTCAAAACAGAAGATTTCAATTTGGCTTGTAATGATGGCATTGAGTAGTGGTGTTGGTAGATGCATTGGAGGTGTTCCAAATGTTAGAGATTGTGCAACATGCAAGCTTGGAATCTTCAAATTTCATGCTACATTTTAAAACCCTAAACCAACCATTTTATTATTTATATATATGAATGTGAGGAGTCATTTGTATCCATGAACTTCTTGTCTCTTCAAGTCTAATCAAATTTCAAGTCTATTTAAGTTTTTATTATCATATTTAATAAAGAAACTCCTCCCAACTCTAAATTTCAAGCTTTCTTTCATTTTCAAATTCTTGTCAAAACTCTTCCTGCTCCAAGAGATGTTATTTTTTATCACCTTGAGAGTTCTTGTGTAGTTGAAAGGCATCTTTGGCGTTCTGTTGAGATGCCTGAAATAATTGAAGCTAGTTGTCATGACCTTGATTAATCATTGTTTGGTGATGTGGGTGCTAATGCAGATGTTATTAATGTTGTTTTTCTAGCAACAATTGTAAAGTCGATTGAACTACAACTCGTTTCACATCAAGGCATGCCCAAAAAACCTGAAAGTGATGTCAATCAAATTTTTAGGAGATATGGTTTGTGAAGATGCCTTGGCAAAGGTTGTTTTCAATGATATTGGCATCTTGATTACAGTGAGGTGCATTGTGTGCTCTAGGATTTCAAGTAAAGAAAAGTTGTTTATTCTAAAATGGGATTCATTGGAAAAAACATAAATAAGGGGAAAACAGAGGATGAACAAGTGGTTCTGGATGTAAAATGTGCACATGTGAATATGAAGTCTAGTATGCAACTATGAAGCATAAGAAGAAACTAACCCAATTTGCTTCCATTTTCTTATTGTTGAACAAAAGTAGACTTTTAACTGATTATATATGAAAAGCAAGTGAGAACATAAATTTCCAAAATCTACGAAAGTTGAGGGATATAGTGAATCAGTTTTACATTAAGAGCAATTTCACAAACACCAACAAACAAGCCTCCAAAAGTGTATTTTGGATGAAGAACACTCTCAAGGGAAGACAATACTTGCCATCACTTTTAATTAGAACCTTAAGCAATGGTAAGGCTGATTACAGGAGAAGTGACAGGTAATCAATGATGGGATGAATCCTTGTTTCCTTCAAAAATCCAAAATTTGAAGGACATTGAAATGAGCTGACATGAGCATTCATTCCACCATCTGAATGTGATTGCTTACAAGAAGAGGATCAAATGACAATGCCTTTGAATCATATGTACTAAGACGGCTTGCTTCACTAAAGCCAAGCGAAAGTGGCATCTAGATGTATGGGAAGACGACCAGCGTGTGTTCAACTTTTCTTTTTCATATCGAACGCAAAGAGTTTCAATATTTGGTGTGAGGAGCAATGCCAAAGTCCAAAAACTAGAGCTCTAAGAAACATACATGAAGGAATCAGTGTAAAACAAGATTGAGCTTTTATCAAAGTGAATACCCTAAACTTTAGATTTGGGCAAAAACCATGGGAAAGTATAAATTGCTTTCACAATTAACAAAGATTTGTGGAAAAGATACATGGTTAGCAGAAATAAGAGGTTGGAGGCATGTATAAACAATGTCGATTTATGTTCATGTCTTGCCAGAGCCACCATTGGACGTCACATAACCATCACAAATGTTCGTAAAAAAGGACACAAAAGTTACAAACCATTACCAATTCTAGAAAAAGTTAACCAAGAAACAAATCAAGCTCGCATTCTGTTATAGAAACTTACCTATTTACCTATTGAACGAAAAAATCTCTCACGTTTTCAATTGCTTGCCACATGACATTGTATAAATTTGTCCAAACACCAGTGTCACCACAATGACCTCAATGTTGATCAGTTGCTCCAAACTTCAACTCCAAGGGATAACATCATAATTAAAACCGTAAACAACAGCAAGCTTGATTACAGGAAGAGTCGTCTAATTAGAACAACTATTGAATGCCAATTTTGAAAGTTGAAACATCATGTATGGTTGCTCAAAACAAACACAATGAAGGTCCACATGATCATGTTTTATAGTTGATATAGAGGGAAGTTGTCATGGCCACAACACATGGGTACTACCTACTTGCATGTAGGTAAATCAATTAACTACAAATTAGAGAGTGCAACACCAATATATGCACCAACAATTGACGTTTACATGGCACATACAATTCTAATTTTTAATCAGAATGCAAATTTTTGTAAATGGGTATTAAGAGAGAGGCATCCATATTAGGTGTAAGAACATTCACAAGTGAGTTCACAAGCTATTTAGTGAAAATGACACCAACACATTGTTGAACTATATACCAAAGCCAAGCTTGAATATCGACGCCTACACTAAGACCTTAGAGCTTCACTTTTTCAGATTTGATTTGTATCATGTGACCTCTTTTCCTCAAGAACCCTAGTGCAACATGATGATGATCAGAGAGACATATGCACAAAAGGAAATGTTTGTGACATTTTAATCCTTAACTCTCCAAGAAACAAATTTGTGGGACTATTTGCATGGCTGAGCCTCTTACAAAATCCCCTAGCACCACAACACCAAATGTGCAAGTCACCGAACCCTAACTCGCAGCCTACTCTTTGGTTTTACTATCGACGAAACTCATAGCTACCCATCATCCATGTGATTCATGGATTGACCTCCATGGTTAGACATACCATTTTAGCAATGAGCACCACCATTCTTGTTCATCCTTCCAAGACCATTCATCCAATCTGCCCAATGTTGGATCATGCACCAACAAGAAAGATCATCCTTCCAAATTCCACTCCCACATTGAACCAACTTTCACCAACATCCATCCATACATCCATCCATGATAAAAGAGGTTGAATATCTAATTTCATTCATGATGAAAACCCCATGTTGGAAAGAACTCTAGAGTTATGGAAGCACTTTAATATTTAAATTATTTTACACAAAAATCAATTGAAGCTTCATCCTGAAAATGTGGGAAAGAGGTTTTTAAAAAAATTTCATTAAATTTTTTCTTTGCATTGAGATGGCATCTATACCACATCCACCCACCAAGTGGGGGTAAGATAGTTCATTATACATTTTGTCAATTTATAATTTGATCAAATTTTATAATGCATATTGATATATAAAAATCCTTATTAATCAAACAAATAGAATCAAACATGAATTTTGCTACCTTTTTAAAGGAAAACAAACTTGGCAAAAGGATCATGTTGTATTCTGGTGTGAGAAGCAATGCCAAAGTCCAAAAACTGGAGCTTTGAAAAACATACATGAAGGAATTAACCAAGAATAGGATTGAACTTTTATCAAAGTGAATACCCTAAACTTTAGATTTGTGCAAAAACCATGGGAAAGTATAAATTGCTTTCATATTTAACAAAAATCTGTGGAAGAGGTACATGGTCAACAAAAGCAAAAGGTTGGAGGCATGTATAAGTAGTGTCGATTTATGTTCATGTCTTGCCAGAACCACCATTAGGCTTCATATAAACATCACAAATGTTCATAAGAAAGGACGCAAAAGTTATAAACCACCAACAATTCTAAAAAAAGTTAACCAAGAAACAAATCAAGTTTTCATTCTGTTATAAAGACCTACATGCTTACCTACTAAGCAAAGAAGTTTCTCACCCTTTCCACTACTTGTGTCGCGACCCTAGCCTTGGGTTCACAATTAAAGCAAAGGGTTTGCAAGGGTGCGGGCCAAGACTAAGTCCAGGAGTCACATTCTCAGGCCCCTGGGAGTGCAAAAGAGTGTGAGGGAAAGAACCTTCACACTCCCAAATGGACTCCCATGTTGGGAGTTGGAGTCCTTATGGACTTCTGAATGTTCAAAGAGTGATTGCACAAGTCAAAACCCAATGGCTTAAGGAGTTTATCATATCATTGGAAAGCTATTGAAACTTAGATGTTTGAAATGGGCTCGCATCACCCATTTGGACATCTGAAACACAAGTTATGGCCAAAAGAAGGGCCAAGAGTCAAATTGGCAGTTTGACTCCCGACAAGTAAAAATCAAGAATCAACCCAAATTCCTTGCATGCAGGTGGCGAGCGACATACCATTGGAAAGCTCTCAATGAGGGCTACAACTTTAGTTTAAACCTCATTTTAATCAGAGGTCTACACACAAATTTATGGCGCCCTAAAGTTGTGGGAGTCCTAACTTTAACAATTTCGGGACTCCCACTTGGGAATCTTGGGACGAAAAGCCATTTAGATGTGGGCCTCGTGGAGAGGCACAGAGTATATTATAAGGGGGAAGGTGGTGGCTTCCCCCAAGTCTGGGCCGTGGTGAGTCTTGTGAGTTTGAGTTGCCCGTGGCTCATCCTAGCACCAAAAGTGCTACAATTATGCATTAACCACCTTGTGTTGGTTTTGTGCAGGTCCATGTGAGTAGTTGATGCTTGTCACTCTTCCTAATCCCATCCTAGAGCTCCAGCACACCCCTCTACCCCTCAAAGTGTTTCAAACCAGGGAGCATGCCCCGATTCTTTGTTTTTTAGCTATTTTTAGTTTGGATTCACATTTGAGTCCGTTAAGGAGCTTGGGGGTGTGTCAACTTGCCATATGACATTGTATAAATTTGTCCAAACACCATTGTCACCATAATGACTTCAATGTTGGTCAACTTTTCCAAACCTGAACTCCAAGGGATAACATCATAATTAGAACCATAAACAATAGCAAGTTTGATTACAGGAAGAGTCATCTAATCATAACAACTATTGAGTGCCAATTTTGAAAGTTGAAACATCGTGTACGATTGCTCAAAATAAACACCATGAAAGTCCATGTGATCATGTTTTAGAGTTGCTACAAAGGGAAGTTGTTATGGCTACAAAACATGGTCAGTAACTTGTTTGCTTATAGGTAAATCAATTAACTACAAATCAAAGAGTGCAACACCATATGTGCACTAGCAATCGATGTTTACATGGCACATAAAGTTCTGATTTGGTCAAAACACAAGATTATACAAAGGGGTATTGAGAGATAGGCACCCATACTAAGTGTAAGAACATTGGCAAGTGAACTCACAAGCTATCAAGTGAAAATGACACCAACACATTATTGAACTTTATGCCAAAACATGGCTTGAATATTGATGCCTCCACCAAGACCTTAAAGCTCAACTTTTTCAAATCTGAGTTGTATCATGTGACCTTTTCTTTCGAAAAACCCTAATGCAACATGACGACAATGACAAAAACATATGCACAAAAGGCGATGTCTATGAAATCTTAGTCCCTAACTTTCCAGGAAACAAATTTCTGAGACTATTTGTTCAGTTGAGCCTCTTACAAAACCCCCTAGCACCACAACACCAAATGTGCAAATCACCGAACCCTACCCTACTCTCTTTGGTTCTATTGCCAACCAAACTCATAGCTCCCCATCATCCATGTGATTCATGGATTGACCTCCATGGTCATACATAGCACTTGAGCAATGAGCACCACCACTCTTGTTCATCCTTCCAAAGACTATTCATCCGATCTACCCAATTTTGGATCATGCACCAACAAGAAAAATCATCCATCCAAAGTCCACTCCCACATTGAACCAACTTTCACCAACATCCATCCATACATCCATCCATGATAAGAGAGGTTGAATAGTTAATCCCATCCCTGACAAGAACCCCATGTTGGAAAGAACTCTAGAATTATGGAAGCACTTTAATATCTATTATTTTACACAAAAATCAATTGAAGCTTCACCCTGAAAATGTGAGAAAGAGGTTTAAAAAAAAAATTCATTAAATTTTTTCTTTGCATCAAGATGGCATCCGTACCACATCCACCCACCAAGTGGGGGTATGATAGTTCATTGTACATTTCAATTTTCAATTTATAATTTTAACCAATTTTATAATGCATACTAATATATGAAAATCCTTATTAATCAAACAAATAGAATGAAACATGAATTTTGCTACCTTTCTAAAGGTAAACAGACTTGGCAAAAGGATCATGTTGTAATCGTTCCACCAAATGTTTTCCTTCCCCAACAAAGTATAGATTTGGATTATTTGAGAATTAAAGTTATTTCAAGGTTTATATAATCATTAAAATTTGATCAAAACTTACAAATTCAAGAAAACACAACATTATTTCCTCAAGAACAAGACTTGTTTTAATATGATGAATTTTGGTGCAATTAAAAACAAATATAAAAATATAATGATGGAAATTTCAAATGATATTTTTAAAATTTTAAATAAGGATATATTGTGTTCAATATAAATGTTAAATACTTTATATATTGGAAAACATTTAATTTGAATTTTTTCTTCTACATGATTTATATTTTACATTAGTAGTAATGATTTTATTTTATTTTTTTATAATATAGCATCATTGGTTAACATCTAAAGAAGGGTTTAGTAATAAGTGACAATAATATAGGAAGTGCATTGTAATATTTTATAAACTCCCTTTTATTTCTAAACCTCTAGGAGGAGGTCATTTAAATCAAGCAAACCCAATCATCTAAAACTAAATGATGTTGGTCACAAAAGGCACAAGCCATATTCACCATGTTTACCAATATAACATAGTACCTTGTCATGTTCAATGGCAATTAACATGGTGGCTTGATGTTAGTGGGGAGGGTAAAAATCACGTGAAAAAAAGAAAGAAAAAAAACGGTAAAAACAGAAAATATGGCAAGAAAAAAAGAAACACCAAGTAAGAAAAAGAAAAAATAAATAAAAAGGAGAAGAAAAAAAAATGATTAAGGGAAAAGAGAGGAGGATAGAAATAAAAAAAGAACTAAGCAAAAAAAATGAAGGAAAACCAAATAAAAACCAAAGAACAATTTTTTTGAAAATGAAGGAAAGCCAAAAAGACAAACAAGAAAAAAGGAAAGATCCAAAATGGGGTAGCTTATGGTGGGGTAGCTTATAATCCTGTGTATTTATGTTAAAATAGTTGTGAGAGAATGCATGGGAAAGAAAAAAACAAAGGTCAAATGGTTCATAAAATGTCTGAAAAATAAAATAAAATAAAGATCAAGAAAAAAATGATTACACAATTTTACAAAATCAAACTAGAGAGTTAAACATCAAATTATGGGCATGCGAAAAAAATAACAAAAGAAAAAAAATAAGAAAGAAGAAAAAACAAGAAAAGAAATAAAATGAAAAAGAAAGTTATGAGGGGAAAAATGGAACAAACCAAGGGGAATGGGCTATACATTACATCTTCAAAAAGTCGTGAAAGAAAAGGGAAAAAAACTAAGGTGAACAACCCTTGCATTACATCCCTAAAAAGTTATGAGAGAAGGGAGAATATTCCATCCCCTTTTCACCTTCAAGATAAAAGAAAAGAAAAACTTCACATCCCCTCACTCAAATATATGGTTGGACAATGTAGTAAGTGTGGATTGTCCACACATAGTTTAACATATTCACTGACGTTGCACCTTCCCTCACTTCAAAACACATAAGAAGAAGAAAAAACCCCATCCCTTCACCTAAATTGTTGGACTATCCACACATTTATAAAAGGGTCAATGGTCTCCTTAGTAAAAAATTTGTGGACAATCTATAATAATACAACATCCTAGAGGCTATTAAGGGAAAAAAAAGTTCCAACCACCCTATTAAACCCTATATCCTACCTACATATATGGGGGAGTTCCTGCTTGAGGATAAAGCCCTTTTTATAGGGGGGGTAATTGCCCATCTGCCTGCAAATGTGCCCATATCTCCCAAATCATAGTATGAGGTTTGGTAACATGTAGAGTTTGTCCTAAAACTTTAACATTGTTCTCATTGCACCATGGGTCTCATGTGTCGCATATTTCTTGCCCAAATGCACATATTTTGAATATACATATTTTGACAAACTAAAATTGAATTGTAAAATGTTCTTTCTTGCCTTGTCTACAACTTTGAACAATTCTTTTGGGCAAAAGGTTGGAGGCCACAAGGCCCATGTTGTAAAACATAAAGTTTGAACTTTTAAACAATACCCTATAATTACTTTATAAAAATCACGATAACATTACTTGTTTTTGAAACAATGACAAATAGTTTGCCACAATCCAAACATGCCTTAAATGATGGGACCCAAACTTGTGGATATTTGGACAAATATTTCAATAACTTTCAAATCTTGTTTGTGCATAATAAACTGGCCATCGGCATAATTGTTTTTCATTTCCAAGCAACCATGGTTCATATGGACAATTGTTTTTTGGGAAGACATTCATTATAAAAAAAAACTTTTCTTTTAACGAAATAGAAAATAGTTTGGAAAAAATGGATAAAATATATTTAGCCATCACAAATGTTTGTAAGAAAAGACACAAAAGTTACAAACCACTGCCAATTATAGAAAAAGTTAACCAAGAAACAAATCAAGCTTGCATTTTGCTATAGGAACTTACCTATTTACCTATTGAGCGAAAAAATCTCTCACCCTTTCAATTGCTTGCCACATGACATTGTATAAATTTGTCCAAACATCAGTGTCACCACAATGACCTCAATGTTGATCAGTTGTTCCAAACTTCAACTCCAAGAGATAACATCATAATTACAACCGTAAATAACAGCAAGCTTGATTACAAGAAGAGTCATCTAATCAGAACAACTATTGAATGCCAATTTTGAAAGTTGAAACATTGTGTACGATTGTTCAAAGCAAACACAATGAAGGTCCACATGATCATGTTTTAGAGTTGCTACAGAGGGAAGTTGTCATGGCCAAACATGGGCAGTAACCTACTTACGTGTAGGTAAATCAATTAACTACAAATTAGAAAATGCAACACCAATATGTGCACCAACAATCGACATTTACATGGCACATACAATTCTAATTTTTAGTCAGAATGCAAATTTTTGTGAATGGGTATTAAGAGAAAGACACCCATATTAGGTGTAAGAACATTCACAAGTGAGTTCACAAGCTATTTAGTGAACATGACACCAACACATTATTGAACTATATGCCAAAGCTGAGCTTGAATATCAACGCCTGCACTAAGACTTTAAAGCGCAAATTTTTTAGATCTGATTTATATCATGTGACCTCTTCTCCTCAAGAACCTTAGTGCAACATGATGACGATCAGAGAGACATATGCACAAAAGGAGATGTTTGTGACATTTTAATCGTTAACTTTTTAAGAAACAAATTTGTGAGACTACTTGCCTAGCTGAGCCTTTTACAAAACCCCCTAGCACCACAACACCAATGTGCAAGCCACCGAACCCTAACTCACAGCCTACTCTTTGGTTTTACTACCAACAAAACTCATAGTTACCCATCATCCATGTGATTCATGGATTGACCTCCATGGTTAGACATACCATTTTAGCAATGAGCACCACCACTCTTGTTCATCCTTCCAAAGACCATTCATCCAATCTGCCCAATGTTGGATCATGCACCAATAAGAAAGATCATCCTTCCAAAATCCACTCCCACATTGAACCAACTCTCACCAACATCCATCCATACATCCATCCATGATAAAAGAGGTTGAATATCTAATCTCGTCCATGATGAGAACCCCATGTTGGGAAAAAATTTCGAGTTATGGAACCACTTTAATATCTAAATTATTTTCCACAAGAAAAAATTGAAGCTTCACCCTGAAAATGCGAAAAAAAGGTTTTAAAATTCTTTTCATTAAAATTTTTCTTTGCATCAAGATGGCATCCATACCACATCCATCGGCCAAGTGGGGGTAAGATGGTTCATTGTACATATCAATTGTCAATTTATAATTTTATCAAATTTTATAATGCATATTAATATATAAAAATCTTTATTAATCAAACAAATAAAATCAAACATGAATTTTTCTATCTTTTTAAGGGAAAACAAACTTCACAACATGATCTTGTTATAATGGTTCCACAAAATGTTTTCCTTCCCCAACAAAGTATAGATTTGCATTATTTGAGAACTAAAATTATTTCAAGGTTTATATAATCATTAAATTTTGATACAACCTTACAAATTCAAGAAAACACAACATTATTTTTTCAAGAATAAGATTTATTTTAATATGATGAATTTTGGTGCAATTAAAAACAAAGATACAAATGTAATGATGGAAATTTCAAACGATATTTTTTAAAATTTAAATAAGGATATATTGTGTTCAATATAAATGTTAAATATTTTATATATTAGAAAACATTTAATGTGAATTTTTTTGTTCTACACGATTTATATTTTACATTGGAAATAATGATTTTTTAAATTTTTTTAATATAGCATCATTAGTTACATCTAAAGAAAGGTTTAGCAATAAGTGGCAACAAGACAGGAATTGCATTGTAATCTTTTATAAACTCCCTTTTATTTCTAAATCTCCAAGAGGAGGTCATCTAAATCAAACAAATTCGATCATCTAAAACTAAACGGTGTGGGTCACAAAAGGTTTGAACCATATTCAACATGTAACCAACATAACATAGTAGCTTGTCATGTTCAATGGTAATTAACATGGTGGCTTGATGTTAGCGGGGAGGGTAAAAATCACGTGAAAACAAAAAAAA
>Ga0116231_10007698_pt1 | contig 19492 bp, 19 predicted proteins | sample S1TSphgellanicum_2_FD_89695 | JGI IMG/M metagenome (GOLD analysis project Ga0116231, IMG submission 89695) | Host-associated microbial communities from peat moss isolated from Minnesota, USA - S1T2_Fd - Sphagnum magellanicum MG | ecosystem: Host-associated > Plants > Peat moss > Unclassified...
ATCTAAAAATTGATATTTGAATTCTGAATTACTATTTTGGAATCTTAAATTTATATTTTAATTCAAAAAATTATTGATTGAGTTTCAAGGGTTTTTTCTACTAGTGTTATCCATAATAAATCATTTTTATAAATGATTATGTTTATTAAATCTAAATGACACTAAATAATTATTCTTATAACATAGATTTGTATATTATATAATTTATATTCATAAATTAGAATAAATTAATTAATTAAATTAATGTGACATTACTTTAAAATCATTGATAAGAATTAATTAGTATGTGCAGAATTATTTTCTAATTGAACATATTTATTCACACTCTCTAATTTCACGAATTATTGTATAATAATATTATCTTAAGAAATTCTGTGATTAATCATCTACGATAAATATTTTATAGTAATTTTACAGTAATTATGAAAATTAATGTTACGTTTAACAAATTATTGTATTTATAGTTAATAATTACTAAGAGAAAAAAATTACTTCACCTATAATAATATTTACAACAATAAATGTAATTATACAATAAGAATGTAATTAGTTGAATAATAATTTTTAAAAAATTCGTGTAAGAATTTACTTTATAATAAAAATTGTTAAATTCATTATTTATAATTTTAAAATAAATATTTAAAATATTTAATTTAGAATTATAGTCATTAAATTAGTTTTAAATTAATTATATTTTATATAATTCGATCAGATTTTTTTGAATTAAATATTTTGAAATATTTTATTTATTTAATTATTTATGAGTTATGTATTATAACTTATGAGTAACTAGATAGCTAGTTTGTTAAATGTTAAAAAATTATTGCTTGTTTAAGTAATTGATAAGGAATATTGATTATTTGTAATGTATAGTTTATAATTTAAATATATGTAAATTTAATCATTATTAATTAAATGATTATCTAATTATCTAGCATTTGAATTGTTTAAAAATTTAAAAACTTAGAAAGTAAGGCATGAAAAAAAAATTTGAATTACAACTTAGTTTATAAGGAAGTTGGAACTTCAAATTTTATCCCATATTGGTTGTTCTTCATTCTTATGTTGAACATTATATAAACAAGGGGGGTGTGGGCATCCAATTTCACATTAAGAATTTGTGCACATGGGATGAGCTAATCAAAAGGCTCAACCCAAAAAAAATAAAAAAATAATGCACAATTATAAAGTACTTACCTCCCCAACGTACTTATCTATATAGCTAAGTAGGTATCTAGTTTGACCTACCCATCTAGGTCGGCTTATGTACCTACCTACCTAAGTACTTACCTATATGAATAGGTATTTAGCCTAAGAAGGTAGAACCTACCTACGTACTTTTTTACCTAAATAGGTAGGTAGGTAGGTAGGTACCTATCTAAGCACTTACCAACCTTTTTTAATGCCACGTGGCATATTTACATTGGGCCATGTGTCATAATATAAGATCATCCAAGTATTTGAATTGAACATCCTAGATTATTTCAAAATAATAATAATAATAATATTTTAAAAATCAAATATTAAAAGACGTGGCAGCACATGATTTGCCTTTAATTATGACCAAAATAGTTGCATCTTAGTCGCATGTGACAATACGTATACAATGGAATCAAAGTATGAAATGTATTTGTTGACTTTTTCTTTCATACAATACTTTTTGTCATTTGCGACTAAAATTTAGTCGCAAAGAGTAGTCGAAAATACATGTTTTTCTTCTAGTGTCAAAATTATCCATGAAATTCATATAATGTGATTATTATATATATATAATGTTGAGTCCTTTTTCATTCTAGTCCATTATATTTAATCACGTGGCCAATTACAAATTTAAAAATCTTGCAAAATTTTCCTTGTGCCAACGTTTTATGGACAATGTAATGTGCTTTTCACCTTCGCTTTTGGTTGCCACCAGACCACTATACCATTGGTGACCCAAACAAATTTGGTTGTCATCAATGACCAATTTTGGTCGCCAACTAAATAGTCGGCCAATTGATAATTGAAAATTTTCGATTACCTTTAGACTTGAGAAGGCTAGTGAATGGGACAACCACACCATTGTGATTTGGGTCTATGAGGGGGGAGATGTCATGTATTTCCCAGGCCAAGAAGAAGGCTAATATGATGTGGATATTTCTTGATTACCAGAGGACTTTTTATACAAGGACATACCATTGACATTATATGTTAGAATTGTGAATGTAATGGATAGGGAGAATGTGTTCATAGCCTAGGATCATGATGCCACCAATGTCAAATATTTTCCATGTGTGTTTGAAAAAGTCTATTTTTTGGATGTTTCCAATTTGCCTTCAAACTTGTTGTACGAAGACATTTTAACAAAGTTTCATGTTTACAACACACAAGATTATTTTGACACAATATGATGTTTGTTAATTTCTAGTTGAATTCATAAAAAAAAAAATGAACAAATGTCAATGTCACACAAGGATCTATTTAGAAACTATTGGAAATACTGTTTTGACACTGTAATATCAAGATTTCATTTTTTGATAGATATTGTAAGCGATTTGGTTCACGTAAATTAAATATTTTTTCATTTTCTTTTATTACAATAATCATAACTAAACGGTCTTGGGTGAAAATCCTTTAAGGTGTACCACACAAGATGAAAAAGGCATCATCCTTATTGTAATCCTTTTTTACCTTATATTTTGATCCTCAAAAAAACTAATGAGTCAAAAGTTGTCGAAATTTTTTAAAGGACTATATTTTAGACCATTAAAATTCTAAATTCCATCATAATTATCCATATATGTGTCTTTACATGGTAAAAATGATTAAGTAAATAAGATAAAAAACAGTTATTTGTGACAAGATTTTGGTACGCCTTAAAAAATTTGCATCCTCCTTTATTTTTGCCTTTTGGATCATTTTGATTGCCATTGGAATTGAAAGTTTCCAATTTGAATTATGGATGTGAAATTGTCTTATATGAAATACACCATTTCAAAATAGGGTCCCAAACCAAATGGTTATAATTTTATTTCCAAAGAAAATATATAGTTGGAAGAAAATATGTTTATGCCACCATGTGGATTTACATATAATGTTCAACCTATGTGTAAGAATCGCAAAATGCCAAATGCCTATGATTGTGAAGCCTTTGTGATTCGTGACTTAAAAAGATGACTAATGGTAGAATTTGGATGTTGGGGTTGGGATTCATGGTACTCATTATCATTTGGTAATCATAGGCCTCAATTGCCTCATTAAGAATGTTGGTGTCATTGTTGTCATCATCGTTGTTGCGCCTTTTTTTCACTTTTGAAGTGTTTGTCCCACACAAGGTTGTGATGATATTTCGGCTTGAATGTTTTGTCACAATTCATTTGGGGGGTCGTTGACCTTTAATATCCAAAATGCCATCATTGGTGTGTGGTTGATCATAACTATGTTCACCTACAAGAGCAAGTCTAGGTCTTTCACTAGGGGGTGTCAAAAAATGGACCTCAACTTTCAACAAAATCTACAATTCTTTTAAAAACTAGGGCATATGCAATCAAGGTACAAGTTGTTTTCCCCAAAACCTTGTTTAAGGCCTCCTTCACATCTACATCATCATGTAGGCAAGCTTCACCCAACAAGTATGGATTGAGAAAGGCCCTTGCATAATGTAAGTCGGTTGTCAACATCTTCCAACTATGGTAAAATTGATCTTGAATCACATCTACAAGAGTTGATGGCAATTCAAATGGTGGATCTTGTAATGATAAAACATGTTACTCCAATGTTTTCATGATAATCCACGCCCTCCCCATGCAAGGTTGTTTGCCATCAAATGCCCTCAATGACACTAAAACTGGTTCCACCATGTGTACAAAATTAGCACAAGTATCCCAAAACTTGTCCCTCCTTGCATTGGCTCAAATAACTCTTGCCTTCGTGAGTGACTTCTAATGATGACTACCACGCACTGAGTTGACAAAAGTTGTCCAATCAAGATTAGCAAAAGTTTGCTCAATGGCAAGTCTAAGCTTGAACAACCTTTCAACTATTAAAACATTGGTTGCAAACCGTGCTTTAGTGGGGTTTAGCAACATTAGGTTGGTTTTATAATGATGAAAGATTGCTAATGGTGCATGGTGTTGTCGTATGAATGAAACAATAGCTTTTGCCTTTTTCACAATTTGTTTCGCCCATGTTGTTTTTCCCCAATCTTCCAATAGCAAGTCTAGACAATGAACAACACATCCTTGAAAATAAAGATCTGGAAAACGACGGATTAAAAGGTTAGCTACACTTCTCATGCTTGAAACATTCTTTATAGATATTTGTACAATGTTGTCAACTCAAATGGTTTCAATGTATCCACCCAATGCATTACATATGTAATGGGCATCCTTCTACTCCCTAGTTGTGTCAATGGAACCTATGAATACATCGCCACTTGGACAAGCAAACATTACGTTCAACAATGGACATCATGCAACGTTGTCACAACCATCATAATAAATGGTTGCTCCATATTTGTGAATCGAATTTTGCATCTTTTTGGTTACTTGTTTGGACACATCCACCTTGCGCAATCCATGATTTGAAGGGGTTTTATAATAGGTTTGAGATTCAAAGGTTGCTTTCATAGCTTTTATGAACGCATGGTGTCGCACAACATTGAAGGGGATGTTTGCCTCATAAAAGAAAGTTGTCCACTTTTTGTCCAAATCTTGTTTTTTCGGCTTAATTCAATCCCTTGAATAATGAAACCTATCAAAAGGTTCAAATGTTATGTGGAGTTTTTAGGACCCTCTATGTTGTTTGTAGCGGGGCTGAAATTTTGAACCCCTTCCACTTGAGACGTCAAAATAGATTTTCCTTCGATTAAAAGATTTGACATTTCCATGGCCACATCCTCTATTCGCCCATCTAGGATATGGGCTGGTATTTCCATGTTGTTTGATGGTGGAGGGGAAAATCCATCACATTGGGCAAATAATGCTTTCACCCGTGGATGACACACACACTGTAACTCTAACTCACCCATTGCCATCATATCAATAGCCCAAATGGAAGAGCATTATATCCTTGCGGTATGAAATGACATTGCCACAAAACTTAAATTCCACCTACCCTAACTTGTTCTCTAACATTAAATACCAAGGACTCCACACATTCCGCCTTCCCTCCATCAATAAAACATTAAACAAAAGATGTCGTGACATGTAGTGTCATGACGTTCAGTGTTGTAAGGGTGTAAATCCATAGCAAACTCTACTGAACAAAAAGACTAAAACCAGTCAAAGGTAGAAATTAATCAACCAAAAATAGATGCATGCACATATATATACAATGCACAAGAGGAGGCTAAGATGAAATTCTCAAAAAAAAAAAAGTGAAATAAGGAAAGAAAACATAGTGTATGTAAACGGTGGTCGTGTAATAACTGCCGTGAGCATCTAGAAATCCAGTCTGACTATGGAGGAAACTTTCCTTGCCAAAGGAATTCTAGAAAAATTAACAAAAGAAGGGAAGAACTTGGCTTTTTATACAGATGTCAATAAGCTGAAACCTTAAACAAGCCATAACCCTAAAACACCTAATAGCGTATAGTAACCTAAAAACATACATTAACCCTAAAAGGCATGATTGGCATGCCCATAATTGACTGTCATGTATGAGGCCATGCATATGGGTATGACAACTATCGTGATGTGTAGTGTTGTGACGTTTGGTGTTGTAAGGGTGTAAATCCGTAACAAACTCTACTAAACAAAAAGACTAAAACCAATCAAAGGTAGAAATTAATCAACCAAAAAAGATGCACGAACATATATATACAATGCACAAGAAGAAGCTGAGATGAAATTATCATGTATCCCCCCCCAGACCTGAGCCGGAACAAGCATGGCATGGTCTGAGTAGAAATCAAGGTGCTGCAAAAAAATATGATGAACAATACCAAATATTAATAGGAATTTGAATGAGTTCCAACTTGAGGTAGAATATATGGTATCCACCATTACAAATTGCAAAGTAACATCTGATCAGCGTCATCTGTCTTTTGACATACCTGACATGGATAATCAAGTGGAGGAATCCAAATCGATGTGATGATGGTAGGATCTAAGTTCGGCAGGTGGCAGGGTGCACATTTTTTAAAGTGATCCCGAATTGTGCGTTTGTTAACTCCTTACAACTCCAACACACCTGAATGGTTGATTGCCTTAATGCTCAAGATAGTGTGATTAGAAGAAGTGTTTAGAGTATCATTAGGTTGCCGCTATAGATACACAAAATCACCAACATCAAATTGTCTCACCTTAAGTTTGTAACTGCTACCTCGTGTGTGTGCATATCGTAAGGTGTCTCGATGTTGTGCACCGGACAAGTTCTCCATGGACATGGGCATAACCCCCCTAAACAGAACAACCCTCTCTGTAATGACCTTAGCCCAAATGGCTAGGGAGTCCAAGTCCACAACTTGGTCCATTTGAGTATGGAATGGGATGCTTCCTGAAAAGTAAAAAGTAAGGAGAGAAATGAAACAAAGAGGTGTGTTTGGACATCATGTACCCCATGGCAATGTAAAGTAGGGCTAGGTCCCAATCCTCTTTGTTCTTAGTGAGGTAAATCTTCCGAAGTCCCTTTTTGCATATTTGAACCATCCTCTCTATAAGGCCATCAGCTTGGGGATGATCCCTTGAAGTCCAACGATGGTCAATGAAAACATGATCAAATAGGTCTTGGAATTCTCCTCTGAATTCTGATCCTTAATTAGCAAGGCACTCAACACAAGCCCTAAACCTACTTAGGACCTATTGTAAAAAAGCCTGGCTGGTGCTGTATGATGACTTGTCTGGCAATGCAACAAGCTCGACCCATTTTGAAAAATGTTCAATCATAATCATGATGTAGACATTACCCCTAGAGGTCTATGGTAACTCTCTAACTAAATCACATGACCAGCTATAAAACATGCCCTGAATAGGGAGTGGAGAAAGCGTGAAGTGTCGAATTGTTCTCACTCTATCACATTGTTGATAGTTAGTAATGATGTCTCGAACTTGAGCATACATACTTTTCCAATGGTAATGAGGAGCAAGAAGGTTATACATACGTTTAACTCCAAAGTGTCCAAGTTCCAAATGTACCTTTTGAATAAAACCAGGCCGTTCATGTGGTGGAGGAACCACTTTGTTGCCTTGTGGTAAGATTGGACGAGGTGATTGTCCCTCCATGAATAGCGTTTGGAACGTTGTTATATGTAATTTCGATGATTTGATGTAACTTGGGGAAAGTATTCCCCATGCTAAAGAAACCTCATAATGTGCAAGTCTTCCCATATATCCACAATGGGATGTTCAACCAGGTTACATTACAGTGTGCAAGATAATTAGAGGCATAAGATACATGTACTGCTAGAATTTAATCAAAGTCTTGCTTGGCTTCTGAGAAATGTTTAAAGGTAGTGAAGGATTTCTGCGACATGGTATCTGCATTTTGATGTGTAATACTAGGTCAATGAATAACCTTGAACGCATATTCCTAAAGTATAAGTGCCCAACGAGCTAACTTACCAGTAAGCTTGTCGTTGGTCATCAACCACTTGATAGGTTAGTGGTCGGTATACAAAGTGAATTTTGTGCCATAAAGATAGGCCTTGAAATGTATGATGGCCCATACAACAACAAGACATTCCCCCTCGTATGAAGAGTAGTTGTTTTCAGCCTTGTTGTTGCTTCGGGATGCATAGGCAATAAAATATTCCTTGCCTTCCTCATCAAGTTGGCCAATAATAACACCAATACCAAGAGCACTCTAATTAGTGTTTAAAATGAAGACCTTGCTAAAGTCAAGTCTTTCCAGAATGGGGAACTTTGAAAGCTTTTCCTTGAGTGTGTTGAAAGCTTCTTGAACCTTTCCACTCCATGTCTAAGCAACATCCTTCTTTAACAATGCATAGAGAGAGTGAGCAATAGTATTGAATCTTGGACATAAATCCTGTAGTAATTACATAGTTTGATGAAGTTCTTCAAAGTGTGAACATCAGTAGGATTGGGCATTTCCAAAATGGCTACTACTTTTGCCCAATGAACCATAATACCATTTGGAAAAAATTTGTGTACAAGGTAAACTACTGAGATGACAACAAACTCACATTTTTTAGGATGGATCTTCATATTGACTTTGTGGAGCCTTTTGAATAACTCCTCAAGATGAACCAAATGTTGTAGGAGTCCTTTGTTATGCATTAAGACGTCATGTATGTAGCACTTCAAAAAATTTACCCTTTCGAAAACTTGGTCCATGATTCGTTGAAAGAAGACAGGTGCATTCTTCAATGCAAAAGGTATGACAAGCCATTCCCACAACTTGTTGCTTCCATGGAATGCCATTTTCTTGCGATCGTTCGCAGCTAGCACAATCTAGTTGAAGCCTTACCTCAGATCCATAAATGGGAAGATGTTTGAATCTCCAATGCTATCAAATAGTTCTTCAGGGATGGGCATGGGGTACTTGTCCTGAGGTGTAACTAGGTTCAAAAGCCTATAATCCCCGCACATCCTTTTTTTAGTACATAATCCAGCTAAATCCTTTTTTATTGACATTATCATAATGGTTGTGAAATCAGAATTTAATGGCTGAATGAGACTAACCTCATAGAACTTTTTGCATCTTTCATCTACCAGTTCCCACTCATACTTACTCAACCTAATGTTTTTTTCAATAGATGGGTGTCTCATCTGTAAGGTCTATAAAGTATTGCATGGTCTTACACCTACTTAAGCCTTTCATTAAGAATGTGAACACATTCTCATACTTAATTAACAAGTTTATGACATGGTCTCTTTCCTTCTTGGCGAGTTGGTTCCCCATAACGAAAGGGTAGTTGGAAACACATGGAATGGAGTTGGAAAATGTGTTTGAAGAACCAGGTGTATTGGGTTTTCCATTATCTAATTGTGCAGATTCGTAGAAGGTTGTAATTATTTTTCCAGAAGCTAATGTACCTCTAGGTGTATCAGAAACAACTTGAGTCAAATTACATGGTACCTCTTCCCCCCCAACACTAAGAGTGAAGTATAAAATATTGAAGATAGGCAAGTGTATTTGATTAGGGTGCCATGTAGTCACATCACCATTATTGCAAGCTGATTGAATTAGTGCTAGTGTTGTGTACATTTGAAAGAGTACACAGGTTACCAACAACCATGTAAGGGAGTTTAGGTCCATGCCTCTCCCCAGTAGAGCGTTACACTCCAATCTAGTCACCTTGGTGTGACTAGTAGTGCCAATTTGGAACCCCATAGCCCTTTCTCTTTCTTTTGGGCTTGGTTCATCCCAACTGGCTGAAGGATGACGATACACCAGTCCTGGTCCATCTCCTTGAAAGGCATGTGCTCTTGGGAAGGACACAAAGGTGGGCCAAACACCTCCTAGTTTTCCTATTATGTTTGTAGGAAACTAAGGAGGTTTTTCTTGCCTTATAATTGGTAGGAGTTCTGAACATCCAATATGTGAGAAACCTGTAGGTTGGGGTTTCCAATGGTGTATCTCAAAGCCAATTGTAGAACTGAAAATGGTGTAAGGTTAGTCCACTAGTTGCGCAATCGGTGCACATACAAATCGCATTGTGTTACATCAAATAGGAGTGACTTTCCAAGGTAATGTTTGACCAACGTGTAGTGCTCCTGGATTTTTTTCCTTTGGTTAAGCTGAGAAGGGGTGTTCTTAATTACATAACCAAGCGTAGGAGAAATGGATTGAGCCCAGGTGATTAATCATACCATGTTTGTGAAGAGACTAGAACTTGTGTCACTCAAGCCTTCTCCAAATCCAGCTGTTGAAAATCCTTGACTCTCTCAACCTGAAATGATGAAGTCCACGGGGCCAAGTAATTCCATATGTTTCTTTTGAATTAGTTGTATGTCGGAGGGCAAATAAATGAAACTAGCCTTCCATGTGGTGGTTACAAACTATTATGGAAATGTGGTTGTGAGCTCCATCATTCTTGATGCCGCCACTTGCCTTGCAATAGGATTAATGTCTACATAGAAATACTTCCAAACCACCATCCGTGACTATAATAGGGCTTCAAGACCTGTACAAATACCACCAAAGAGCTCTAGTAATGTAATCCCCTCCTTAGGCGGTGTTTAGGTGATTAGCTGATGAAGTATTAACTTAATCAGTTCGCCATGGTTCTCCATGTTCTCAAAACTAGACAAAGCTTTGATCAAGGGCTTGTGGGCTACTTTGAACCTCTGTAAAACCTTTGGTTTGTGCTGAATGTACGTAGGAACCACCCTCAAACTTTCAGTAGCTTGGGTGTAAGTTGTCTCCTTTTCATCTCCCTTTATTCACTCGTGGCTAACTCATTGGATGTAACAAATGGTGACACATTCCCAACTCCTGGAAGGACTCAAATGTGAGTCCAAGTAGAAGATAACGGAAGAGGGAGGAGTCGGGGCATGCTCCCTAGCTCATAACACTTTGAGGGGTAAAAGGGTGTGTTGGAGCTCTAGGATGGGACTAGGAAGAGTTGACAAGCTTCACTCACTCACACGGGCCTGCACACAACCCACACAAAGTGGTTAGTGCATAGTTAGAGCACCTTTAGTGCTAGGACGAGCCACGGGCAACACGGACACACTAGATTCATCACAGCCCGGACTTGGGGGAAGCCACCACCTTCCCCCTTATAGTATACTTTGTGGTTGGCCATGGAGCCTACATCCAAATGGCTTTTCTCTCTCTTGGGACTTTCGAGTGGGAGTCCCGAAATCACTCCAGTTGGGACTCTTGCGACTTTGGAACCCCATAACTTTGCAAGCAGACCTCGGATCAAGATGCGATCTAAAACAAAGTTGTAGTTCTCCAACGGTATGTCGCACTCCCTCTACAGCCAAGTAAATCGGGTCGATTCCCGACTTTTTCTGGTTGGGAGTCAAATTGGCAGTTTGACTCTTGGCCTTTCTTTTGGCCATAACTTGTGTTTTAGATGTCCAAATGAGTAATGCAAGCCCATTTTAGACATCTAGGTTCTAAGAATTTTCCAATAATATAAAGAACGCCACAAAGCCATTGAGTTTCAACCCCTGAAATTGCTCTCTGAAGTTTCAAGAGTTCACCGGGACTCCATCTCCCAAGGTGGGAGTTGCCTTGGGACTGTGAAGGTTCACTCCTTCATACTCTCTCACACTTTCTTACACTCTCGGGAGTATGTGATGTGACTCCCGGGCTTCTTTTTGGTTCGCACCCTTGCGACCTCTTTGCCTTGACTCTCGGGCTTCCTCTTGGCCCGCAACCTTGTAACCCTTTTGCCTTGGTTGCGAGCCCAAAGCTAGGGTTGCGACAAATGGTGTGTGCTTCCTTGAGCATACAATGGTGAACCATAGGACTACGGTTCCCATGTAAATCAAAGGGTATGTATCTCAAGTGGTGGCCATCAGTCTCCCAATCCACTCAATAGTATGCATGTTCGAACCAGTTGTGAATTGTGAAATTTAGTGGAAACACAACCTCTTGCCCAATGAACACATCATAACTGGTGGCATTGGTGACTAAACATTTGACCTGTAGGTAAAACTCCTAATATGTACTTTCATTGAAATTAAGTACAATCAAATCCGAACTCTCCCTAAGTACCTCTTCTATGTTCCCACTAACGATGCAAATTTGCCACATAGATTTGCATAGTTTGGAGTTGAGCATGCCCATCTTCTTGGCGAATTGAACTCCAAGAATCACTGGTTGGGCACTTGTATCAAGAAGTACCACTCTGGGTGTATGTCCTCCCACCTGGATTGCTAATTTAATATTGTCGACAATGGCAATTCTAGTGGCGATGGGAGTTTTTTCACTAGGCACCACCTTCGAAAATGAGTGAGAGACTTTGTGGAGAGAATGGCTATCCACAGCGCCTTTGTTAAATAACAAGTCCACAAATGAGGTGTTCTTAGCTCCCTTCTAATATGTGAATGTAAAATTAGAGGTAGGAGAACCTACTAGTTTAACCATGTTAGAACTAATGACCAAATTACGAATGCCATCTGCAACACGTGAGCTAATCGAGTGTCTCTCCAAGGTGTTGGATGGGAACCCTGTAGCATGTTCATCAGGGATTGGTAGAGGACCTAATATAATGTTTAGGGTATCCTTTCATACTGCAATTATGTCCTTGGTGTTTAACTTCAAATCTTGAAAACTAAACAACGGTGTATTCACAAACTTTTACACCACTTCATGCATTTGAAGTTAGCACTCCATAAGCTAATCAGTGGAAAATTGTGGGTTTTCATGATGCACATGTATTCTTGGGACACGAGAATTTAATGGCCTAGCAGCTTGTGTTATAGTAGTCTCCTCCCCCCTCGCCAATAAGGTGCATTCTTCTTTCATGTTAAGAGGTTGAAAAGATTGTGGCATGACTACTCGAGTTCTTCTAGCCCTGGTAATAAAACTTGAACCAAATGTGAGTCTATCAGTTTAAATTACTTGCTTAGTGGTAGAAACTTTGGGTGCCACACTAACCTTTTATGTTATGAAGTAGGAAGGGCAAAAAAAAATGGCAAATTCTAGTGTGAGACTAGAATTGTGTGCATTGGAAAGAACGTACTCCCCAACCATGGCATCGTGTGAAAGGCCATAAAACGACCTAGGAGATCCCTCCCGTGATCTTGAACCCTATATAAGGTGGGCATGACTAGTTGGTTGGGAAGACTTGCTTTTTACATTAGCAAGTTGGGCCGTTAATGATTTGAGTTCATTTTGCAGAGTTTGAATTTGAACAGCATGGGCTTGAAGCACCTCCCTTTTGTTAGCATTATGCTTCTTCTTACCATTCTTATTGGAATTACCCTTGGTGGGGAAAGCTTAAGTGGAAGGCTAAGGTGCCTTGGTTGTTGGTTAAGGGGCGTTGGAAGATGCTGGCAGATTTTGCCATGGTAATCGGAGTTATTTCCATTCCGAGAACTTGGCAAAACAAATAGCTTCTTGATATCCCACAATAATCATAAAAGAGATCCTTGGAAGGAATGTTGCACTCACTAGCTTTGTGGGTAGGATTGCCACAATAATTGCAAGAAGGTAGGATGGGTGCAGTCGAATGCACCATTTTAGCCTTTGAAGAAGAATGTGATGATTTAGTTAGCATAGCTAGTGGAGGTTAAAGCCTTGAACATGATGGAGGCCTCATAGTACTAGCCTCAAAATGTGCATGAATAAGTTTCAGTTTTTCAGAAATGTTGTACACATCCAGCAAAATGTACGAGTTTCCAAATTCTACAAAAACCTGTTGCAAAACCTACGCATGGAGTGTGGGAGTACTTTCCAACAAACGAAAATATCGATGGGCAACTTCCAGGTCTGTGATGCTATGAGTATCCTCTTTAAGCTTGAGAAGCCTCCTGTAGAGCATCTTGAAGGTTTCATCCTTCTGCTAAGAGAAAGTGGCGGGCTATAAAATTTTTTTAGAACTTTTAACTAAAAATTCCAGCTTAAGAATTCGAAAGAATTCCCCCATTGGATCAACAAAAGCTGGTGCATCGATGGTGGGAGGAATGTTTGTGGTAGTAATAATGAGTTGTTGAGGAGAAAGGTTTACTGAAATAGGTATCGGATTTAGATTATTAGGCATAGTCCCATGATGTGCAATGGCAATTTGAAGTGCAGCTTGAGAGGCGATGGCGATGGCTGTAACATAAGTTAAATTGGGGATCTCATGATGCCTAAAATCCTCAGAAAATGTTGTTCGTAGACATCCAATGCCTCATAGTGGACATAATGAGCTAATTGTTTGAATGTGAATGCCTCAGTGTAATTAGTGCCATACATGAGTTCTAATTCACAAACCACAGTTGAAAAGTTGCCTTGAATTCCCTCAAAAAAATGGTACTTGGCCTTTTGCTAAACTTCTCAATTCCCCGAGAGGAACTGTTGACCTCCATGGTGTATATGGGTGTAGAGGTCATGGCTTGTAACGAAATATGTAGTGATGGTGTGAAAGTTGGTGTGGCAACAGGCGTACCCCACTAATTGACCCCTCCAAATGGACTTTGATGTATCGTTGATGTAGTGTAACCTGAACCTGAATTCTTGGTAGGAGTTGTACTGGATGATAGTGGCATTGTAAACACTTGATACTATTGTCGTGAAAATCATGAGCTCAAAGAAATTGGTTCAAATGATTATGTGTTACTTTGTAGCTAATACCTTGGCTTTGGCTGAGCGATAGTGCTCCCATCATTCGAGGACATGGTGTTGTCCCATGCCCCAAAATTTTGTAGTAATACAAATCACTAGCTACAAAGTTCTAACACAACGTACGGTTTGAAAAATATGCTGCGTCGATGGGGATCAACGGCGATGGACAAACGTCAATGGACGGAAGGGGTCGAAGGGATGAATTTGAATAGACAGATGGTGATGGACGTTAGACGAAACGAGGATAGACGTTAGACAGAACAAGGATAGACATCGAACAAACGGGGACGGACATCGAATGAAATGACGACAGGTGTCAAACGAAACAACTAAATGGAACAACGGAATGGAATGGACGATGATTACAATGATGCTGTAGAGCAATCCACGTTCGCAAACTCTGCAACAATAGCGTGCAAATTTATTTTATTTTTTTTCCCCTACTTTGTGGGTTTTAAAAAAAATATTTTCTTCTTCTTTTTCTTTGTCCAGAGCTACTACAAGGGCAACTCACTACATGATTACAAGTTCAAAAACACACAGGAATGCACAACCTAAATGCTAACCTCTAAACTCGTGTATAAAGAAAGCAAGTGTATGTGGGTTGCATCACCTGGTGCAGATCTTATATTGCAATCAAACCTTGTGTGTGTGTGTGCTCCCAAGACCTAAAGCTGGCAGTAAAACAAGCTTTGGAGCTGCTCATTCCTTCCTCCCTCTGAAGCTTCAAAATTCAAAACTTCACAACTTGTAGTTTGTTTCCAGTGTCCCTTCTCTTTCATTTTTGTTGTTGCTACTTATGGTTGTTGTTCCTATTGTAGCTGCAATATAGAAGTAGAAAAAGAAAAAGAAGTAGCAACAACTCAAAAACACAAGAAACCAACAAGCAAAAAAAACCCAAAAAATTCAAAGCCAAGAAAAATCTATTGTTTTCAACATTAAACGATAGAGAGGAGTTTTTCTAGAATTAAATTGAAGAGAAGGAAAGAAAACTTAGTGTATGTAAACGGTGGCTATGTAATAGCCGCCATGAGCATTTAGAAATCTAGTCTAACTATGGAGGAAATTCTCTTTGACAAAGGATTTCTAAAAAAACTAACAACAGAAGGGAAGAGCTTGGCCTTTTATATAGCCGTCAACAAGCTGAAACCTTAAACAAACCATAACCTTAAAACACCTAATAACGTACAGTAACCTAAGAACGTACATGAACCCTTAAAGGCATGATTGGCATGCCCGTAACTAGCCATCATGTATGAGGCCATGCATACGAGCATGACAAAGAATAATAAACTTGAATAATATAATTAATGTATTGAAAATAAGATCGAATTCCATCTTTAAGGTTATAATTGAAATTTAACAACAATTACAAATACAATATGACGATTTGGAATTCAAACACCCATAAAGGTTTCACCCCTCCCTCCCAAGGTATATGGTAATGGTTGGTGTTAAACACAAAAGGCCCACAAACTTCAAAAGAGAAAGTGAATATGAACATGCAATGTCATGACCTTAGCCTTGGGTTTGTAACCAAGGCAAGGGGCATGGAAAGGTGTGGGCTAATAATGCAACCCAAGAGTCACATTCACATTCCTAAAAGTGCAAGAGAGTGTAAGGGAATGAGCCCACACATTCCTAAGTGTGCTCTCATTTTAGGACTTTCAAAATTTCAAAGAATGATTTGAAGGGTCAAAACTCATTGTATTGAATAGTTCCTTATATCATTGGAAAGCTCTTGAAACGTAGATATCTAAAATGGGCTTACATGATCCATTTGAATACTTGTAACACAAGTTATGGTCGAAAGAAAAGTCGTAATCAAAGTGTCAATTTGATTCTTGACCACTAGAAGTCAAAAATTGCTTTAAATTACATGTGTTTAGGGGGCATGACACATATCATTGGAAAGTTCTTGACAAAACTACTAGAAATTTTGTCTTTTACAACTTGTCTTATGCAACTAAAAAGTCTCACATGCAACTATTTTGGAGTCGCATGCAACATGTGCAGTTGCATGCGACATTTTTTAATTGCATAAGACAAGTTGCAAAAGACAAAATTTCTAGTAGTGTAAGGGCTACAAATTTTCTTTAAACATCACCTCAATCAAAGGTCTGCACAAGAAGTTATAGGCGTTCAAAGTGGAAGAATTTCAATTTCAAGAACTTTAGGACTTCTGATTTGGGAGTCCCAAGAAAAATAACATTTGGGTGTAGCCTCGTGGCTAATCACAAAGATGTTATAAGGGGGAAGGTGGTGGCTTCCCCAAAGTTTGTTTCGTGGTGAGTCTTGTGAGTCCATTTATGCTCGTGGTTTATTCGTGAATTAATTATGCATTAACCAACTTGTTTCGTTTGTGTAGACCCATATGAATAATTGACTCGTTTGTCACTCATTGTAATCCCCATCTTGGAACTCTAACTTGCCTTTCTTACTCCGAAATGCTACAAGTTAGGGAACGTGCCCCAACTCCTTCTTCCATTGTTGTTAGTTTCGGACTCACATTTGAATCTTTTAAGGAGTTTGAGGGTGTGTGGTATATGGTAATGGTTGGTGTTAAACAACACAAGGCCCACAGACCTCAAAGGAGAAAGTGAATATTGACATGTAGGGTCTACATTTTATTACTAAACAAACCAAATTTTGTGGCCAATTCAATGGTGAAAATTAATCCACCATCAATTAAATGACCCAGATCCATAGACATGTAACGACCAAATTTTTTTTTTACCAAGGTTGACTTAAGTTGACCTTATACTAACATAATGTAAGGGTGCATCTATGTCCATATGCATTCATTACATTGTAACAGATGCACAAATGCCGTGACAACCTTAGGATAATATGTTTGGAGTGTGTTTGTTCAAAGAAGAACATATTGTAATTTTAATATGGTAATGTAGACAAGTATATGATTGTAATCAAATTTTTATAACTTTTTCCACATTGGTCAATCGCTTTTGAAGATTGAAAGAATTTTGTGGCCCTTTTCTTGGCACATCTAATGTCACAAAAATCATTGGAGTTAGTTTTGAAATGAGCAAAATATGGCTTATAGAAGTGAAAGGGGTGAAAATGTAAAATTTAAACACAAAAAAATAGTTTTTGTTTTAAAGATTAAGATATATGTACATTGGTCTAATGTTTTTGCACTTCCCAAATCGTTTTTGGAACTTCAAATTTCACACCCATAACTTTTTAAATCATTCAAAATAAATAATAAATGAAAAAGATATATGATTTGAAAGAAAGGGGTATTAATTATTTAGATATTAATTTTTAAAATTATTACATTTCCACAACATTTTTTATTATGCATTTTTTATGTATTTCATTCTTTTTGTTTACATGTTATGTGTGTGTGTGTGTGTGTGTGTATTGTTTTTTTACCCAAGTGATTGGAATGTTGTCCATAGGTATAAAAAATAATTTTAAATGCAACATTTTATATATGAAGCAATTTTTCAATGCAAGTAGTTTTTTCAATGAAATCAATTTTTCAATGCAAATAGTTTCTTCAATGAAAGTGGTTTTGAAATGCAAGTATTTTATTCAATGAAAACATTTTTTCAATGCAAGTAGTTTTTTCAATGAAAATAATTTTTCATGCAAACAATTTTTTAGTGCATGAAAATTTATATATATTTTTTATTTTTTCATGCGAGTAATTTTTCCATCCAAACAATTTTCTAATATAAAGAGTTTTTCAATGTAACGAATTTTCCAAAAGAAAAAAAAGTAAATAATTTTGAATGAATCATTGATCTTATCTATTTTGAATGTGTTTATATGGGAACCATGTTTTTGTTCATATAAACATCCATTAAATTCAAGTTCATAATAATGAAAACACTTTTATTAAATCTTGTTAACTCATTATTTGAATACTCATTTATCATCTCTTGAAATTGGGGCAAAATAACATGGCACATTTAAATGTTTATTATTGAATAGAAAAAAAACCCAACAATGTTGTATTGGAAAATTAAATCAAAGTTTTTTTGTTTGATTTGCATCAAAGCATGGTCACAAATGAACGTCAATATGTGACAAAAATGGCATTAAATGCTAGTATGGGAGGTTTGTGGTGAGATTTCATTGCAATATTTTGGATAATTAAATATCTACAAAGGCCAATTTACATTTGGAATCAAATATCAAAACACATTATGTCTTGATGTGGCATTGATTTTCAATTTATGCCCTTACATATAATGTATATTTTTCAACATTTTGAACCGATTCAATATGTTATTCATCTTTTCAGGTCTTTGTCTATTTTCAAATTAATGATCCCAAAGTTACCATAGATTTAAATGACTTTCCATCTCTTTCGAAGTTAGTGGTGCAACAACTTCTTATTCAATTATCACAATTAGCTACATGTTTTTATTGGAGTGAAAATTTTGATTATGCATTTATGAACATTTTGAAAAATAATTGGGATTCTCCATTGGAGTATATTGTTATGTTGTTCAACATTTTTTGTAATATAAATATTATTTAAAAAATTAAAAATCATATTCAATACTTCCAAAAAATTTGAAAAACAACACAAATTGTCGCAACCTTAGCTTTGGGCTCGTGACCAAGGCAAAAGGGGTTGCAAGGTTATGGGCCAAAGGGAAGGAAGCCCGGGAATCAAAGCAAAGGCATTGCAAAGGTGCGAGCCAAGAGGAAGCCCGGGAGTCACCTCACATACTTCGGGACTGTAAGAAAGTGTGAGAAAGTGTGAGGGAGTGTGAGGGAGTGAACACTCACACTCCCAAGGCAACTCCCACTTTGGGAGATGGAGTCTCGGGGGCTCCCGAAACTTCAGAGAGCAATTGCAGGGGTCAAACCTCAATGTCTTATGGCATTCTTTATATCATTTGAAATCTCTTGAAGCGTAGATGTCTAAAATGGGCTCGCATTGCTCATTTGGGCATCTGAAACACAAGTTATGGCCAAAAGAAGGGCCGGGAGTCGAATTGCCAGTTTGACTCCCGACCACAAAAAGTCGGGAATCGACTCGATTTACTTAGCTACAGGGGGCGTGCCACATATCGTTGGAAAGCTTTCGACGAGAGCTACAACTTTGCTTTAGACCGCATCGTGATCCGAGGTCTTCTCGCAAAGTTATGGGGCTCCAAAGTCGAGGGAGTCCCATTTGGCGCGATTTCGGGACTCCCATTCGGGAGTCCCAGGAAAAATAGCCATTTGGATGTAGCCTCCGTGGATAGCTGCAGAGTATACTATAAGGGGGAAGGTGGTGGCTTCCCCCAAGTCCGGGCCGTGGTGAGTCTTGTGTGTTCGTGTTGCCCGTGCCTCGTCCTAG
>Ga0116231_10007699_pt1 | contig 19479 bp, 18 predicted proteins | sample S1TSphgellanicum_2_FD_89695 | JGI IMG/M metagenome (GOLD analysis project Ga0116231, IMG submission 89695) | Host-associated microbial communities from peat moss isolated from Minnesota, USA - S1T2_Fd - Sphagnum magellanicum MG | ecosystem: Host-associated > Plants > Peat moss > Unclassified...
GGCAGTTGTTGACTTGTAAAATGGTATGTTGACCTTGAAAAAGATGGAATAACAATTAAAAGAAAAAAAATGAAAAAAAAAAAAAAAAAAAAAACACTAATCACAGGTTTCCCATATGCTTTAGGTGTATTAGAAATTTACATTAATAATAATAATAATAATAATAATAATAATTTGTGATGTAGATGAGTGACAATCAAGGTGTATTTTTTTTTGTTTTTTCCCAATTTTATGATATTGAAAAAAAATAACAAAATTAGTCAAATTTACACTAGAAAAACAAAAATTTCCCAACTTTTGTACTGAAAGAAAATCAGTGTTTAGCCAATTATTCATAACACAGTTTAGCCAAATTTGGCTGTAAATATGATATGAAATTAAAAAAAAGAATAAGCAGCCTTCACATTTTTTGATTATGTGCTAGAACCCAATAGAGAAATTGGGTGATTTTTCTTGAAAGAATTTGTCAAAATTTGGGAACTAGAAAACCAAAAAAACACAAGCCAAAATTAACAAAAGTGGCAAATGAATTAATGTTTAAAGTGGTTAGGTAAAGCCCATGGGTAAGGGTGTTATCAAAATAAACTAATGGCATAGCTAATATGGATGAAAGTGGATGAATTTCATTCATTGTGCATGAAAAAGTTATGATCTTCAACATCCAACATGGCAAACTGCAAATGTAAGGAACTTATGCAAAATTGGTCATATTTTACAAGGGACAAATGAAATTGTGAAAGAGAACCCGAATTGAGTTCCTTCAAATGTGAATAGGTCTTTATCTCGCCTCAAGTGTGAATAGGCTCTCGTCGTCTTCCTCGTCTCCCGCCATTTTCCACACTCGCTCTTCCGAACTTCCTCGCGAGCTCGGAGTGTTTGCTCGCGCGGGTGCGTGTGATTTGCTTCTCCTTCAATTTGGATCGTTGTATCAACTAATAGCATTGTTTTGTACCCATGTCGCTGTTGCGGGTTTTACTGGTGGACGTGATTGAGAATCGCTGCATTTGAATTCAGAAAATAGGCGAAGGTATGGAAGGCCGTGGATGTGGCAAGTGGTGGTGATTGTCACAAGTGCCACGCATTTTGCAGCTTACGGATCGACGCGGAGATTGAAGAAGACGAAGAAGAAGCATACGAGGAGGAGGAGGAGGAGAAAGAAAGATGCCGCATTTTGGTGACAAGCTTGACTAAGTTTCTTCCTCACCATTTTGGGGGTTTCTGCCTCCTTGTAGAGGGAGAATGGACATCATGTAGCAAGACAAGGAGACGACAATGCATTTGTGATTCATCAGAGCTTTTTGAAGAAAAAAAAGGTAACATTGGCAGAAAACCAGGGTTTAGGGCGTTTAGAGTTTAAGGTCCAGAAGCAATCGCTCTCTCGCAAGTGTTTCTGAGTTCAGGTAGTTGTCTTTTCTGACTAGAAGTAAATGGGTGTGGACATTTGGGGGCATCTAGAATCCGGGCATCAGATGTGAATTGAAACTTTGAGCTGAATTGTATGCCTGCAATGTTAGGGTTTAAGGTTCAGGAGCAATCTCTCTCTCGCAAGTGTTTCTGAGTTCAGGTAGTTTTCTCTCTTGCTAGAAATAGATGGGTGTCGACATTTGGGGGCATCTAAAATCCAGGCATCAGTTGTGAATTGAAACTTTGAGCTGAATTGTACAATAGTTAGACTAACTCTTCCTGCCTGCAACTTTAGGGTTTGAGGTTCAGAAGCAATCTCTCTCTCAAGCGTTTGTGAGTTCATGTTGTTGTCTCTCTGGCTAGAAATGGGTGTGGACATTTGGGGGCATTGAAAATGCAGGCGTCAGTTGTGAATTGAAACTTTGAGCTGAATTGTACAATAATTAGAGTAACACTTCCTGCCTGCAAATTTCATGAGATCATGCAACTCCATGTGACAGACTGGTGGGGCTGAAGCTTGGAGCTATGGAGGAACCGGATTTAGAGGAGTTGGAATGGATGGCAGGCCAGCAATTTGCCCAAGAGCAGCAAGATGAGGATCTGTACTTGGATGCTTATCTGCCCACTCCTGATGCCCTTGGTATGCCTCACTATTTCTGCAAATTGAGCTACTGCATGAAGATCTTGTGTGGTCTACTGTGTCTTTCTGTTGGGTGTGGATGTATTTTGCCACCATTATCCCATGAGTCCTGCAGCCATGTGTGTTTATGTTGAGTCTCCACATAGCAGTAGAGGACATGGCTGTCCTTGAGTAGGTGTATTGCACAAAGTTGACAGGTCATCAGAGGTTGAATCATCCATCAAACCATATGCATCACTCTCCTTCAGCTGGTCCTGAGCAATTATAAATGTACTGTCCCTTGTTTGCATTGTCACTTAATCAGCTTTTTTTTGTATGGTGGTTTGGTAGCTTCCTCATTTGATGAGGGTTCTCGCAAGAGGCTTTGGGCTGACGGGCCCCAGATTGACCAGGAGGCTTCTCTTGAAGCAGGTATTGACTGAGAACATACCACTGTACTCATGCTTTCTCTCTCTCTCTCTCCCTCTCCCTCTCTCTCAAGGTTCATGTGACATGCAACTTGTTCTATGGAGTTCAGTATGCAGAAGAATTCCTGTGTTGACCTAGCAGGAGATTCAGTGAACTGTTTTAGGAAACTAAAAGGCCTGCTTTTTTCTGTGTCTAAATTTGGCAGTTGCAAAAAGGATCCGTGTTCTACCGAATGATGCCCCAAATGTCTCTCAAGAAGCACGTGTTCCCACATCCTCACCAGCATTGAGGAAGGATGCAGAGAAAGCAAGGTCACCCCTTCCACCTGCTCTGCCACAGACTCTCCGTCAAGCATTACAGTGCAATAACAAGCCTTCTTCAACAAATTTGATTGAGGACTCATGGTTGCCTCCTCCACCATCAGCTTCTCCTGCCATACCACAAAATCCCAAGCAAACATCACAGGACAAGGGTACACCTGCTCCAACAATTCTGATAGAGAAACCTTGGTCCCCCCCACCACCACCACCCTCAAGGGAAGCTCTCCCTACATCTCCTCCCAGAGAGCAAGGGGGAGCACCTGCAATAGCAGTAGAACCTCCAGTTCCTTGCAAATTGCCATACCGGCGAGCTGCAGATATTGATGGGGAATTTATGTCCATCACTGGACCTGCTGGGGAGAGAGTATATGCTGCCAAATCGGAGGTCAAGAAGGAGAGCTACAACTCTTCTGGCTTAGCCAAAGGTGATGTCTGACCATATCTGAAAGAATCCTGAGAAATGAGGAACATTGTCTAGAGCAAATTGAATTTTTGAGCATGGTATATACTGCCTGATGATCTGTCTTTGATAAGCACCAGGGTGACGCTTGTCATATGTTCCTGGCATTGCTTCATCCTCATTGCAAGTGTTTCTGATTGATTTCTCTACAGGTCTCCTCTCACAGCCAATTGAAACAATGATTCAACAAGTGGAGCATGCGATGTTTGAGCAGGTACTTAATTCATTGCAGTTTCTTCAGTTATATTTGGGTGGGGAAGCTTGGTTTGGAGAATTAAACGACCCTCAATTCTCACTGTACATTCCTCTACAGCAATTCTGTTAGGACACAACTGCTGTTCTCTTTTGAAGTACTGGTCCAATTGCAGCATTCATATAAGCATTTTGTAAGTGAGCTTCTGTGATTCAGTCATGGAAATCAAGTTCGTTCTTTGCATAGGAATGCTAGGGTATCATGGTTGTTCTGTTCTGACAGTATTGTCTATGAGTAGGTCATTGCGGCCAGTGAGAAGAAAGAACAGGAAGGTGACCTACAAAAGGATGCAGAGGCACCAACATTAAATGAGAGTCTATGGGTTGAAAAGTATGCTCCTCGGTCATTCACTGAACTTCTCAGTGATGAACAAACGAATAGAGAGGTAAGGCATCACTCAGCAGCTCCTTCTACAAGTGGACTACATGAAACATACCAATATATATTGTTTTTGGGACACAGCTTGAATGAGGATACTATTGACTTTTTGATTACCTATGTCTCTTGAGTGCTAGCAAACATCAAGTTTGAGTCTTCATATTGCTTCTGGAAATGACAGTGGGTGTCTTAGCTACACCCACCTTCAGGAGCTGATGAAGCCAGTGGGTAGTCATGACCGCTCATCACTGTTATGAATGGTGAAGGTGATGGTTTGGTACTTTGTGAGTGACTCTCATCAGAACATGATGTGCTCATTGTCATGTTGTGATAGGGAATCCTCTGCAATCTATAGATATGTATTGGAGACAACTTTCACCACTCCATGCTTGATCTGTAACTGGATTGGATTTTCAATGGACCTTTTGAGCTCAAGTCAATATGGCCTCTTTTGGGTCCAGGTTCTGAGGTGGCTGAAGCAGTGGGACCTCTGTGTGTTTGGAGCAAAGCAGTCATCTACATCAGGGGAGGTGCAGGCATCTTTGCGCCGCCATGTGTCACAAACACAGGGAAGAGCACCAAGGGGAGGACCATTCTCATACAGCAGGCCATCAAATTGGAGCCAGTCTCCTGGGTCTTATGGAACCAATAGGCAGAGTTATAAGTCTTCTTCAGATACCTTTCTCAAGAGTGAAGCTGCCAAGGGATCTCCACTCAGTGAGCAATCTGTGAAAGACAAACCTGAAGAAAGGGTAGCTGCTTGATGTCATCATCTGTCCATTAGGACTACATGGTTTGTCTGGTAGATTGCACCACTGCATTGTGTCATGCTCTGTTATGCTCCAAGCTTTGTTCTGAATTTTTTTTCATTGATATGCTTTAGTTTGAACCGGCAGATTGTCATCAGAAAGAACGCACCCTCTCTCATCCAGAAGCAGTTGTGAAGATTGTTATTTCTGCAATTCACATTAGTTTGCTTCTCTTTGGAGAACCTGATATTCGTAAACATGCAGGTATTGCTCTTGTGTGGGCCACCTGGTCTTGGAAAAACAACATTGGCACATGTAGCAGCAAAGCATTGTGGCTATCGTGTTGTTGAGGTCGGGTTCCCTACTTGAGATACTAGTCTGGCATTCCATGAAACTGGCCAAGATCCTCTCTACTGCTCAAAGGGTAACAATAGGTATTTTCTTTCTGAATTTTCTGACATCTGAGTATCAATGTGGAGCCAGATAAATGCAAGTGATGATCGAGTGGCTACAACACTGCAAGCCAAAATTTTGGATGCAATTCAGATGAAGTCTGTGACAGGTGACAAACGGCCTAATTGTCTGGTGAGCACTTTACAGCAAGATCTTTCTCTAATGACTCCTGATTGAAAAGAACAGATTTGTTATCTGTGGACTGCCTATTTGCATTCAAGAAAATCTGAATGGTTTGTGTTGCATGACATCCAGGTTATTGATGAGATTGATGGAATCATGGGAGGAACAGAAGGGAAAGGAGCTGTTGATGCTCTTGTAGAAATGGTAGGACTGAAAACCCTTCCCTGCAGATCAGTCAAATGCGTTGGCTTATGTTAGTCCAGCTGCAAAGGAGTGCATGTATATACAACTTTCTCTGTCTATTCAACATTCAGATTCTGATTCACTGTTAAATGGTCATGTTTCACTGCTGGAACCTTTGATGTTCAGATCAATGCTGAAAAGAACTTGCCACAACAAAAGGAGAATGAAGCAGAGGATGGGTTCATCAGAAAGGGCTCAAAGAAAAAGGGACATACAGCTGTTCATCGGTTGTCGAGGCCTGTAAGTTCATGGATGAAGGTCTCCCCTTTGTTGAATTCAACAAAATGAGTATTTGAAGATAGGAACAACAAGCACTGTGAGGTTTGAAGACCAGTGATGTTGAGAAAGGCAGTTTCAATTTTGCCAAATTTTGGTCTCATTAGTGTGTTGCCGCTATTGACCAGGTAATTTGCATTTGCAATGACCTCTATGCTCCAGCGTTGCGGGCCCTTCGTCAAGTGGCCAGGTATGGTAGGTATAATTAGGAGTGTCTGAATGCACATTGGGCATCTTTTCAACATCTTGAGTACTCATTAAGTGACATTTGTATAATCTCAAACCCTAAAAGTCTCAGTTTTTGGGTATGTTGGTCTTAGTTTCACCCTCAATGTGTAAGTCCCAGTGTTTCAGTTTTTTGTTTGTTCAGAGGTCAGCCCTTATCTTCACACATATTTTTTGTTGAAGAATTAAGGACAAGTTTAGTCTATGGAATCTGTCCTCAGCTTCCAGGTATCAAATGCTGCAGTTTTATCTTCCTGGCTAGGCTTTCCTTTTCTCTTCTTGTTTGGTCAGTCAATTTTCAAGCAGTCAATCACTATCCCAATGGGTACTGATTCTGCAATATTGTTAGCTAACATCTACCACTTCTCCAATGAGCTTGATTTTTTGGATAACCTTATTGAGTCTATTCATGTCCAGTTTTTATTTATAAGCCATCCTTTGAAAGAAGGTTTGTAGATGATCTGTTTGTTCCTGATAAGCCTGATCTCTCCAATGTCAAGTATGTAGACAAAAAATTCTATTGGTGATAGCATATTCCCTAAATCATTTTTTGAGTTTAATTTTACGTTGAATGGCTTCTCTTTCAATTCTCAGATTTTGCAATTTCCCAAGATTCCAAATGCTTAAAGTGTTGACATTTTTGACAAGCATTGTCAGCATTTCAAGTTTTCCAATATTTGGAGTAGGCAATAGTCAGCATTATAGCTTCTTTAGGCTTTGTAGCTCCAAAGAGTCTTCAAAGCTCAATTGGTGAGCTTAATTGGTCTGCTGAAGAAAAAAAGCTCATCTTCAAAGTATTTTTATTTGAACCAGATGTTTTGCTCAATGAAGAAAGATCCCTGTTTGGCATTTCTGCTTTTAAAATCTTCAAAATGATCATTCCAATGGCTCTCTAATCCTAAGTGGGGAGTTTTTCTAAGCCCAAATTTATCCTCTAAAGTTCCTGCTCTCAAAGTTCATCACGTTGTTTGTCTCTCCTCTTTTTTGGTTTTATATCTCTTGCAATTCTATTTTTCTCTTTGTTTTCTTGTTCCTCTTTCTTCTTGGATTTTTTGGATGCAGTGCATACTTGGAATGGACAGCCATGTTCTTTTTTGGAGGGATTTCTAATAACTTTTAATAGTGAGGAATGACTTTTGACAGTTTCTAAATGGCTAGGTCTGTGGGTTGTCCATCCATTTGGATCGGGACTGTAGGGTACATGTGTTCATGCAGCCAAGCACAAACCGAGTTGTCTCCAGGTTAGAATTTGAAACTTAAGAGCAAGCGCCTCTTGGTGTTCTGAGTTGAGACAATAAAATTTGGATCCATAATTGGTGTGAGAACTTTGTTGTCTTCTTTTATCATATTTCTTTGGTTTCTACACTTTGTGAAACTCAAGGAATTCTTGGTTGTTGCTGCATCCTATCAGACTCAAGTACATCTGCAGTACAGAGGGGTACAAGACAAATGCACGAGCTCTGACTGCCCTAGCTGAGCATACAGGTACATTTTGGTACAAGTGTTCTGAAATTGGGGGATGTACGTAAGAGCCAAGTGAGTGTACTGTTCATCTGATGTACTAATATTTTTTCTGGTTGCTTGAATTGTGTTTGTCTGTCCATCCCTTTACATGTGGGTATGGAACTTTTTGGCCATTGATGCAAGTCCACTGTTGTACAGAGTGTGATATACGGTCTTGCCTCAACACTCTCCAATTCCTCAACAGGAAGAAGCAATCCCTGAAGACAGTTTGTACTCTCCTCTTCTGTGTGCAACCATGTTCCATTTTTTGGAAGCACTTTGCTTTCTCTCTGGCAGTTCATAACCTTACTGTCATAAATGCATGAGTTCTTCTGGTGGGTGGTCTGGCAAAACCTCTCTTATGAGATCTTGTGTTTGCAGGTGGATGTGGCCTCGCAGGTGATTGGTCGGAAAGACATGACAAGCAGCATTTTTGACATTTGGGGAGAGGTCAGCATCATGGTCTCCAGTGCTTTCAAACTGCTTGCTGCTATGCCATGTGTAAGAATCTAGGATGTATTCCCTTTGTGCACTTGAAGTTGCTTAGAGAATGTCACTGGTACCTCTCATGCTGAAGGTATTTCAAAGGAAAAAGATGCGCAAAGGAGCTGTGATTCAGGGGATAGTTGATGTGCCAGACAGTGGAGGAGGGCAAGACTACAAGGATTTCGTTCGTCTGCATGAACTGTTTTCAAACCAGTATGTCAAATTCTCTTTCATCTCGTCTCTGTGAACTGGGTCACTCAGTGCATTACTGATATCTGCTTTGTGTTCAACTTGAGAGAAATGCTCTGTAGCATATTTTGATTATGTGAGGAGAAATTGAAATGAATCATGCTGTTGGTTCTGCACTTGCCATTTTTGGTGCAGTGGAGATTATGAGCTGACCATGGATGGCATTCATGAGAACATACTGCAGATGCGCTACCATGATGCTTCACTTCAGAAGACAGTATGACTCTTTCTCTTGAATCATTGTCCCTTTTACCATTCCTTTCTGCCCGAGTATGACATGTTCATGATCACATAATAAGGTCTTGCAGTGGTAACTTAGATTCTTCGGGTCAAAATTGCAAGTACAAAGACTGTCAATTGTCTTGTTCATCCTCTACCAGGGGATAACTATCAATTGTTGTTCACGTTCTTCCTCTATTGGGTAATACTATAACATTGTTGTGCTGATGTATATATTGTGTATAGGTGGAAGCTCTTGAGTGGATGGGAGACTCTGATATGTTTGGGCAATGCATTCAGTCCAAGCAACACTATTTCCTTCTAGGTATACTCTACTTATTGCTCATGGTTTTCCTTCTTGTTTATGGATTTCTATTTTATGCCTGAAATTGGACTTTGGATACTCACAGAAGTCTAGTCTTCCTAATGGGTACTAGAAAATGAAGAATTTGAGTGCTGATCCTCCTGTGTTCTGTGGAGGCAGCATATCAACCTTCAATGGAACTGTTGATTCGGAGACTTGTGGCACAAGAAGAGAGACCACAGATTGAATGGCCAAGGTCCTATCAAAGGTTTCGATTAGACAGGGCTGTCAAAAAGGAGATGATAAGTTCCTGGCTTGCAGCCATGGTAGCATCTGTGTCCCGTAGTGTATCCCCTGCCTGCCTTGCCCAAGACATTGTTACACCACTACTCTCCATCCTTAGTCCTCCGACCCTCCGACCTGTAAGCCACTAACCTTGTCATCCACATCAACCTTGCTCTCAAAATTAACATACAGGAATTGGCAGCTCTGGGATCCCCATGCTTTTCATTGTTGTCCAGTTACCTTAAAACTAAGAAGCACATATGGTCTTTGCAAATTAGGCCACAGCATTTTCTAAAGCACATATGCAGCAAGTATATTCCATATTTCTGTTAATAATGAAGCTTGAGTGTCATGTCTATTCACAGGGGAGAGAATGCTGTCTCCTTCCTATTCTTTGCCCCCATGCATCAAGACCTGAATCCAAAGTTCCTACTTCATTTGTGAACTAGGGAGGCTGGGAAATGATCATAGCAGATTTATTGGTGCATTTTGTTCGTGGTGATAAAGCCCCAGTTGAAACAGTTGCAAATCCTGATTGTATCCTCCAAGAAGCCCTGTGAGAGATGAGGAGCTTTAGATTAAAGTGCTGATCCGGCAATTTTTTCATCATGTGCAGGTTGCATCTCATTTGTTGAATCCAAACGAAAAGGAAGAGATGGTGCAGCTAGTGGACACCATGCTTGCCTTTGGACTCTTGTATAAGCATTCAAAGCCGAGTCATTTCACAAGCAAAACAGTGTATGGAGGTGAGCTGCAAGGGGTGCTTGTCCTGGATCCTCCAATTGACTCCTTGGTCAAATTCAAGGTGGGTCTCCTGTTGCTGTGGACCTATGCATTATAGTATGACGTTCTCAGAAAATGTATCACCTGGGGCTATGCCCTTTTGCTGTAATCTATTCTTGTATTAAAGAATGCTGTGATTGCAGCAATGAAGGACTGTATCTTATTTGGGGTTCTTTGTGTGGATCAGGACCATACTGTAGGACATCGAGAACTTTCTGCCACTCTGCGACAGATGCTGACTCATGAGGTCTTTCTTTTGCCCTCCTTGTCTTGTCTAGTTGCAGTTGCTGTATATAATATGTTGGTGTTGACTTCAGCTCACCTGTGTCTGGAGCATTTGACAAAGATCTGTTGTATGCTCATTTTTGGTGGGCGGAAGGTTGACATGGAGCGGATTCGACGAGAGGGAGCCTTGCGTGCACTCCATACAGACTCAGTAACCATCTCACAGCCAAAGGTCAGCTACTCAAAAATGACAAACATACACCTATTACTAACTACAAGAAAAATGAATGGTGTCTTGTAGCTGTGATCTAATGACATTTTGTGTCTTAAATAGACAAGCTCTGAAAAGAGTGCAGAGGCACCAACAGCAGATGCCTTGGCAACTCAGGGAAGGGATGTCACTCTAAATGCTTCAGTTGGAGACGGCCCAAAGACAGAGGTTAGTGGGAATAAGCTTTCGGTTGGTGATCAAAGTGCCAGTTCTACACTGACACCAAACATAGAGGTGGGCAAGGTGGAGGTCAAGAAACATCAACCCTACCAGTCTACAAATTTCTTTGAAAGGTGCACACACAACTCCAAAGTTTTGTTTTGTATATGTGATCATGGGAGTGATCCAGATCTGTTTAAGAAGGCATGTACCACTGCCAGTTGCTCACAGATCATTTTTTATTTGATCTTCCTTATGCTTGTTTCAGATTCAAGAAATCTGGGCAGAATGATGCAAAATTAAAGGGAGAACTTGCTACTCTGCAGCGAGACTCACGACCATTGCTATACAAGTTTCATGAGGTCTGTTTGCACAGTGTAGATTGGAATCTTGTGCATATTAGTTAATTTTGGTTTCTTTGATACTAGCTAATTTGCCATCAATAAAACTGTGTCTTCCAAGTCTTGTGACACACTCTATGCCATACAAGAGAGAGAGATTAACTGGGGTGTTTTGGAATGGCAGGGTTTCACCAATGCTGTCAAGCGACCAATGCTTGTCCGAGATTTCCTTTGAAATTCTGCCCTCTTGTGACCAATGCTGCTGTGAGATTTCCTTCTGAAGTCTGCCCTCTTGAAACTAATGCTTGTGCAGGAGTTTGTTTGAAAATCTACAATGTTGGAGTGAGCCCAAAATGGAACACTGGGCTATGGAAATATTCCTTGAGGCTTAATGTTTCTAGTCTACACCTTCTGTTTGAAGAAGCATTATTGGCTATCTCTTTCTACACCTCAAGCTCTTAGGGTCCTGGTGTATGGCAATAATGGTCTGCTTCCCTTGCGTTTGATGCTATGACCAGATTTGAGGCAGGTAGCATTGTCTCTTTGGTTTCCATCTAACTCTGATATATTAGAACTTGACCAAGCTTCTGATAGAATCTCTGTTACAGAGATACCTCTTCAGCACTGTAAGGTAGTTGGGTAGTAGATTCCTTGACATTTTTAACAATTGTTAACTCATCTGTTAAGAGTCCATCAGCCAGTTATTAAGTTCCATTGTGATATTGTTTATAAGCCATAATTCATCTGCTAAAGCTGTTCTCAGAAGTGTAACAGTCGAGCCTTCTACTTGATTGTCATAGGTCTGATATACTTGCAAATTCCTGTAGTGATTGCAAAAGCAGTGAATACCTATCAGTTATGGTGCAGACATGTTGAGAAATGCAGAACTGACTTCCATTGTTCTACATGTGCACAAGAGCTCCATCATTTCCTCAACTTGCGGTACGGAGAAACACAAGGCAGGGATGCACCAACAATCTGAACACAACTATGTTGTGCAACACAATCTGTGATGTGGAAACTTGAAATATGATGCACCATCTCCTAAAGTGAGAATGTTTCTTTTGAGGATGACCAAAAGCTTCATGTTTGTGCAACAAGCAAGGAAGTGCATAATGATGGCATCAAATGTGAATTCTCAAAGGCATCTTGAGGCTGCTGCAGAGATTCATTAGCACCATGCCACCAATAAGCATCTCTCAGCAGCACCTTTGGACTTTGTACCTGGAGAAATTCTAAACTGCTAGACAAACTCAGAAGGAGGCATCATAACACAGGCAAAACCCACCGCTTTTGTGTAGATTTACATGCTCAACAAGAAACCCACAATCATGTGTCTGACCAGTAACTGCAAATTTTTCTAAACATTTGACATTTCATTGTAACAATCAGCTCAGAAAAATCATGAAATAAGATTAACAGTGATGTCAGCATTAGTCATGGAAAAATTTACTGGTGTACAATGCTCAAAACTTGAAAGCCTGGATGGGCAGCAAATGGTGCCCATTCTTACCAAGGAGAAGAAAAACCAGGTAGCCTTCTGTATATGTGGATCACCAGCTCAGGGACTTCAAACATTCTTGCTCATTTATCAATGTTCAGTCAACACTACCAGAGGGCACTGATGAGAGTATCACTTTGGGTTTCTAAGTACAATAATGACAGAGTCACCACGAAGGAACATCTTGCTGATGAATCGGTCCTTGTTCATAGGTTTGGCCTTTTTCTTTCCTTTCCCAGTTTTTGGCACCTGCAAACATGAGATGATCTTTCACCAAGAAGAACAACACTGCAATGAACAAAATAAATGCAAAGGCATTTGCAGAAGCAGACCTTCATCACCAGCAAATATTGAGCTTAAAGTGGCAAATAACCATGACTTGCTCAGAGCACATAAATAGGGTGCAGTAGAGTTAGGAACACAAACCTCTGTCCACATTTCCTTCACATTCTCCAGGACCATATTGCAATGGCGATCAAAGGCCTTCACACGGCCCAGCAACTTCTTATTATTCCGGCAATTGATGAGCACCTGGTGCATGAAGCAGATACCCTGTTAGTGGCAATACTAATTGCATATTCTTCAAGCACCTGGAATGGATCACAAAGGAAAAATGCCTGTGGAAAAGCATTTACATCCAAGGCATGTCAGTCAAGCACTTCACTAGCAGATCAGCAACCTAAGTCCTATTCACCGCATTTAAATACAGTCTCTGGATCCCTTTCCCAAAAACTCATCATGGCTCATAAAGAAAGCACATCATCTCTATACCTTCAGACATATGACAAGCAGAGATGCTCCGACATACCTGGGTGTTGTTTTTGACAGACATCGTCAGTACCGAGAGGGGCCCAGTTGAAAACTCCTCCTCCTCTGTCTTCTCCTGTACAACAACCAAGCCAAACAGAACAGAATTTTCAAATGATTATCTATGGAAATATGAGTTATCCATGTTCAAATGTCCATACAACATCTAGCACTGTGCACAGTACTATCTTCATGCATTTCCTGGTAGAGTCTGTTCAGCTCCACCTACTGATGTCACATTCGTGCCGAGCTAAATCCTAATGATGACACGGAGCCTGTGTACAACAAATGAGAGGGAGAGAGAGAAAGAGAGATAGCTTACAGTATCCTCCTCCATTGGTCTGGCCCCACTGCCAACAGCAACAGACATCAACAGTGCAGATGTTAGAACTGCTGCTTCATGTCTTTATTTAGTCCAATCATCTGATGAAATCTTCTCAGTGGCCTTTCCAAATGCACTTCTAGTGAAGTTTTAATACTGAAACATTAGTTAAAACTGGTGCATGTCATTCCTGTCTGGTAAGACAGTAAAAACTGCCCTAAATTTGCACCAGCATGTTGTTCACAATGTTGAAAGATCAGGAAGAAATTGTATGCCTTGACGCTACTGAGTACAGGTAAGTTTGCCCAGCATGGACTAACTATGCAACATCATAGGAAAATCCATGCTTGAGTGCATGACATGCAGCTCTTACAAAAAGTCATTGCAAATTTCCAAGGCAATAACAGACCCACAACCTGACTAATACAAAATGGCATGCACAACGGGACACATGGGAAGTGAACTCAGCAAAAAAGCCTTCACTCTCACGCCAAGGCTGAGTTTGACAAAACATTTCCCTCTGAGTCACTCAAGCAAAGTTTCCAAAACCCCAATACTATTCTGAGCAGTCCGAATGGCGGCAAAAGAAACTCTGCTGACTGGAAAAAAAACCCTAAAAAAGAAGACAAAACACGAGTGCAAACAACAACAACACAGAGGAAGAACAAACACATTGACTATTGACAATAGTGACTGTCTTGTTCTTTTCAAAGAGGGAAAGTTTTATACTAGCGATGGCTTTGAAAACAGAACCCTCTTACAAGGTGCGCACCAAGAGCCCAAACCACAACAGAAAAAGGAAATAAAAAAAAGAAAGAACCAGAAAACTGGAACAACATGGCATACCTCATGGTGATGATGCAGGCTTTCTTCTTGTTCTTGTGCTTCCTCTTGCTTGAAGAATCCTCCTGCAACGAAGCAAATGTAGCAGCAAAAATGCTTGATGCGCAACGCTGCTGCAAACTCGCAACGCAAGAAAAAAACACACGCGCAGAGAAACAGTGAAGAGTCGTTGCTGTTGCTGCGCTTTGTTCTTTAGGGTTTTGGACGGGGGTTTTGGAATCCTAGAATTTGCAGCTGGAAATGAAATATCCGCCGGTTCAATTTTGTTGTGGATGCTACCCGCTTTCCTTCCTTTAGGGTTTTGGACGCGGGATTTTTGGAATCTCGGAATTATGAAGCTGGAAAATACGTATCCGCCGGTGCACATATATGTTGTTGTTCCGGTTCTAAAAATCAATTTAAACGGTTCTAGTCCTACAAAATACATTAGAATGATTCCGGTTCCGGTTCCATATGAACAGGAACCCAATTCCAAGTCCGGTTCTTTAAAAAAACCGGTTTCCAGTTCTTATTGTTTGCCTCTTGTTCTAACCAGTGTTGGACGGTTCTCACATTTTCCAAGAACCGCCCGCTCCAGTTCTTCTTGTCACTTTAGAGAACCATCCCAAGGTTTCAGATTCTCAATTACCTTTCTTTAAACGGTTCTCAAACGGGCTGTTCTCAAACATTTGATACCCGTTCATTTTGTTTGGCGGTTCTTTCACCCCGGATATCTTAATTCATTTTTTAATAATTAAAAAAAATTCTAGAAGCAACTTAAGAAGCTTTTTTTAAAAATAGCCCATAAACTTCTCAAAGAAGCCATCTAACCTAAAATTTAGAATTTAAAGCTGAAAAAAATATATATTCTGTCACCCAAATTTATATCACATTGTAAAAGAGCTATGGAAATTTTTGATAAATTTTTTTTAGTGTATTTAAAGGGCACCTTAAACATATTAAGAAGCACCCTAGCCCTTTTGACAATATTGCAAGATATATATTTTTAAAAATTCAAAATTTTGAATTCACAACAAGCTTGAACATAGGAATTTTTTGTTCAAAGATTTTTTAATTTAAAAATAAACTATTTAAATTTTTTAAATTAAATTAAATTAAAAAATTTTAAAAAAAATGTTCAAACTTGAAATAGAAATTCATGAAAAATCTTTTCAAATTGGACCACGGAGTCGAGCTCCAAAGTGTTTCCTTTTTGCCATAGTTGTCAATGTGTTCAGTTTAGCCACTAAAGGTGCACACTTCCCCCATGGTCTGAAAACAGGCTCAAATGGCAGAATTTAAATTGAAACTTCATAGCCAGCAGTTTTTTTTTTGTTCAATTATTGTGATATATAAAAATGGGTAATTTCCTTTTTCCCAAAAAATTATCAAAATTAGTAAAGTTTACACACTAGGCTAGGGGGAAAAAAAAATCCAGAAATTTCCCAAATTTTTTGTCCTTCTTTTTGCAAATTTGTGATGTAATCATCCATAAGTTGATATAGCCAAATATGGCTATCAAAAAAACTTGAAAGAGAAAAAAAGCATCCTCATCTAAGCATTCTAAATCACACCAATTTGTCCAAAAAAATTGTCACTTCCCATTGCAGTCTAATCAACAATCCACATTCGATCATGGCATTTGCACTGTTGCCAGAAAGGTCTCTGAAATGAACTTACACTCACAAGAACACAACTTCCGGGATTTGAGATATCTAAGAATCAAACACTAGCAGTAGTGCAAATAACCCAACATTGAGTAAGGAACAACCCTCCCCTTGGAAAACCCATCCTTTGCTGCTGTACACAAGAATGAATAAGCTTAACTCAAAATTTCAGTTCATATCAAAGTCCAGATTGCAAAATATATCTCTATGTGACAACTTATGAAACATCCGCCCTCCTTAAAAGGACAGAGGACAGAGCCATACCACCTCACAAGTGAAGAAATCAGTAAAAGTATATATATATACCCGGGCAAATTTGGCAATGCCATAGTTACTAGAAAGTGGCAGCAAAATCTGCATCGTGTGCAAGTTCTAAGTAGAGAGAGAGCTACACACAAAAATGTACACCCGATCTAGTCCACAGTGTTAGCGTGGTGCAGCTGTGAAAGAACAAATCTGATGCAGAAGATTTAAGCTCCGTCAGTAATACTTTGCTTCAAGTAAAAATTCAATCCTGCTCTACTGTAAAGATCTGCGTTGGAAATCGTTCTTTAAGTGGGAGACCTAATCTACTTCCCACAAGAAAGAAAACTGACGAATTGGGTAATGTAGACTTGTTTGTTGCTTCATGTAGCAGGGGTTGATAGGGTTTAGCAGGTTTAGGGTTAGCTCCCCCTCATAGTATGAAGCCAAAATCCTGTAGTTGGGAGTGTAAGCCTGGCAGGTCTTTAATCACTTGAATAAGAATCTGATATTCTTGCAGACCAGCTCCACAAGATCTGTCACCATAGAGTGATCCTGGGGGTTGTCGGTATACATATAATCAAAACTTAGGTACTCCCCCAAGTCCTGGAAACTCAATTGCCAAAGAGTCTTTGTAGTGTACCTGATCTCGCGCAAGTAGTTAGTAGTCAGGCTGTAAACCTCTACTGCAGAATATCAGCTCTGACAATATTCCTTGCTTTCAGCTAACAAATCATCATGCTGCTCTACTACAAAGGAAGTAGTCCGGAAATTATTTCTCCGTGGGGTAGGAGAACTGATTTTTAACTTCCTGCAAGAAAAGAAACCTGAAGAGTTTTGGGTAAAATTGACAACTTCTAATGGATACATGTCTTAGTTCCTGTAGTAGGGGTTGGTGACACCCTCCTCATAGAATGAAACTGGGGCAGTGCTGTAGTTAGCTGGGTAATTTTGGCTGGGTCTATAATCACTGAAATAAGAGTCTTTTGGCTGATATTCGTGCAGATCAGCACCCTGAGGTCTAGAGCTGTAATATGGGTAGCCTGTGTATCTATAATCACGTGGATCTCCTCTCATCTCTGTCCTTGGATCCAAAGGCCGCATATCTCTTGGTGCATATTCATATGGATGCATTTCTCTTGCATCAATTGGCCTCCTCATGCCTCTTGGATCAACAGGTCGTAGCTCTCTCATGTCACCACCCCTCATCTCTCTTGGATCAACAGGCCGTAGTAGGTCACTACCCCTCATCTCTCTGGGACCAACAGGCCGCATCGCTCTCATCTCACCACCCCTTGGGTCTCTTGGATCAACAAGCCACCTCTCTCTCACTTCAGCAGCCCTCATGTCCCTTGGATAAGCAGGCTGCATCTCTCTTGGATCAATGAGCCGCGTCTCTGCTCTCACATCACCACCCCTCATCTCTACTTGATCAGCAAACCGCACCTTTCTCATGTCACGACCCCTCCTCTCTCTCGGATCAACCATTCTTGGATCAATCATTCTTGGATCAACCATTCTTGGATCAACCATTCTTGGATCAACCATTCTTGGGTCAATCATTCTTGGATCAACCATTCTTGGATCAATCATTCTTGGACCAGCCAGTATTGGCTCAACCTTCCTGGGATCAACCATTCTCTGATCAGGCCTCACTGTCTCAACCATCCGACGCTGATTCATTCCAGGTCCAGCAGCATCCAAGTTCACCTCTCGGTTTCCACCTTTCCCCTGCACCTTCTCAATTCTCTCTCCTCCACCAGCAGAAACATTCTGGCCACCAACAACCTTCTGGACTGGTACATCAGCAGGCCAGTGCATTGCCTTCTTGTCAACATGCTTTTTCAATTTCTTCAATACAGCCGCAGGATCTGCTGCACCCAGGACTGTGACTCTTGACTCACGTGCATTGGTGATCAAAGACACAACCCCTGGCACACATGCACCAGCTGTGTGTGAGAGAAGATGCCAGTATTCATACAAGTTCAAAAACAAATTTGGAACACAACCCTCCCCAAAACAACACTGATAGGCCTTGAAGGAAAAGAAAATCCATATCCCCAGCAGCAGGAGGATCTCCGTAATAATTTTCTCATCAATTTCTGCTGGATGGGGGGAAGCAAGAGCTGAATAAAAAAGGAATTTCAGAAATGCCATTTTCGTGCGAAATTCATGACTGTTAGGGTTTTTTCAGATGAAATGCTCACCAGGCACTTCACCGGCTTCTTCCCTTGCTTTTTCCTCACATTTGTTGCAGCACAAGAGGACTCGGAAATGGGTTTGCTGTGAAAGAGAAAACAAACAATTTGGACCACAGGTTATCATTTACTTCAACCAAAGAGCTGCACCACCAAGTGGCCAAAAACTTCTGCTGAAGAAGTGGTACACAAGCAAGCAAGCAAGCATTCTGGAGCCATGGTAGAAGAGCATTGCAATGACACAATTAAGGTCTAGGGTTTGATTGTGCAGAGCTCTTCTTACTGGCATCTCCGGAGCCTTGGGCTGGGTGGGCGCAGCTTCTCTCTGTTTCCTGTTTGCCATCCGTTGAGGATCCATGTGTTTCTTATTCTCAGCCTGCTGCATGAAGTATCACCCACCACATCAACATCATCATCCAAGAAGAGATCATCAGCAAAGAAATCCTTTCTCTTCATGGCTTTCAAAGGAACAAATGGCACTATAATAAACACAAAAGCTACTTTTGTAGCACCGGCTGCTTGCTGCAAGATTATGAGGTTTTTCAGATCATGGAAAATTACATCTCCCGGGTGATAGCTTTCTGCCATCCACTTGGGATTCCGGTTCCTGTGATTCATCATCACCTGCACACAAAAATCGCACACAAATCAATATCGGGCTAACAACAGGCGCTCTCTGCAGCTAGCTAGCTCCACACAAAAACACAAAACTGGAGAAAATTACCCAACAATTTTTGGTTTTTTAAAAAGGGCTTGAGTTCAAAGAGCAAGCAAGAAAGGGACCCAAAGAGAGAGAGACACACACACACCTCATTCATAGCCGCCATCTCTCCGCCTTCACGACGAAACTCCAAACTCAAAAAACACTCACAAAAAAGAAAAAAAAAAAAAACTTCTTACACAGTCAAGTCTCTACTGCGAGAAGAAACTGGATCGCCAACTACTACAACAACAACAAAAACAAAAACACAACGAGTCCTTACTACAACAAGAAAGCTACAGATACCTTAAGCAGCACGCCTCATCATATCTACAATTGAAAAGAACAAGAACAAGAACAAGTAGAGGAGGAGGAGGAGAGACTCGAAAGACCCCCTCAAAAAAAAAAAAAAAAACAAAAAAAAAAAAAAAAAAAAAAAAAAAAAAACAAAAAAAAAAAAAA
>Ga0116231_10007700_pt1 | contig 19475 bp, 10 predicted proteins | sample S1TSphgellanicum_2_FD_89695 | JGI IMG/M metagenome (GOLD analysis project Ga0116231, IMG submission 89695) | Host-associated microbial communities from peat moss isolated from Minnesota, USA - S1T2_Fd - Sphagnum magellanicum MG | ecosystem: Host-associated > Plants > Peat moss > Unclassified...
GGTGGTGTGTGTTTTGTTTTTTCTTGTTGTTTGGGAAAATCAAATTTTTTTTTAACCATTTTTGTTTCTTTTGTTGGGTTTTTTTTTTTTTTTTTTTCTTGTGTCTACTTGCAAATGGGTCTTATTGGTGCAAGCATTCCATTACTTAGTACCATAGAACATGGACCAGTTTGACACTAATTATATTAGTTTCAAAAATGTTGAGATTTCCCTTCAAAAATTTTCTTTTCTTTTGAAAGAAAATAAAGAAATTGATGGAATATTTGAAAATATCTCATTTGTCAAAATGGAATCCTCAAAAATAATTATTTATTCAACAAACATGTGTTGAAGTTACCAAGGTATTACAATACTCTTCTTCCAAATGGTGACGAAACAAACTAATCCATTTTTAAAAACTCTATCCTGCTGATGCACCATCCATTGGAAGCCCATTATGGATGAACCACAAGTGAGTTACCATGGTTCCACCTTGGAAACCGCAATATCCTGGAAACCCTCCTGTTTGCCCCCAATACAAGACCTAGGTAGGTAACTATCTATGTAACTGGGTAACTGTCATAGGTAAGTAGGTAGGGAATAGTAAATGGTTACTATATAGGTAAATAAATTTGTAAAGCACTAAATAGGTAGCTGCATGTGGATGGTTAGTACATAGTTAATCGTTGTGGTTAGCTATGGGACAGGAATACAATGAAAAAGTGTCTTTGGTCCAAACACCATCCATCCTGCTTGGTGAGCTGGTGGGTGCGGGTTCCCTCTGAGTCCCACATTTTTTTTTTTTCAATTTTGTGAGGTAGCTGAAGTGGTGATCATCCATAAGACGATTTAGCCAGATGAGTGAGGGCAACCCGTGGCTACGCCACTCTAGCCACCTGTGGCACCTCGCCCGGCCCCCCGCAGCGACTGCCTTGGCCTGTTTTTTCAAAGAACAGGAAGCAGACGGCTCTTAGGGTCTGAAATATTTAATTTAAAAAAAAAAAAATTCAGTGTTGGTGAGTAAAAGAGTGCATCCTCGTTTCAGGACCCTTAACGATGGGTTTTCTCTCTGAGGACCTCATTTCAGGTCCCCAACGACGGGTTTTCTTTCTGGGAACCTCGTTTGAGGTCCGTCTCGAGGTCTAGACCGGGTACTGAGAATCTCGATTCAGGTTTTTTATCGAGGATTCTGGCCACCTCGGTTCAGGTCCTCGAAGCTGTCAGTTAGGTAATAATTGTCACACAGATCGAAATTCCCAAATCAAGAAATTCCTTAACTTACCCGGTCCCCCCCCCCCTTCTACAAAGCACACGACAGGGAACGAGTAGTGACTGGAATAATTTTCCAGGCACTGCCCGGACAGACAGACAGACAGACACTGTAGCTTTAATATATAAGATTTGGCTACATACTAAATATGAAAATAAATAAATAAACAAAACAAGATTCTTCTATATTCTTGGCTACGTACATACTGGAACTTATCATAAAAATCTGAGAATCCGGAACACTTTTTTTTCAAAATCTGGCGAAATTGGGCCATTCTTTTCATGGAAAATCCTTTGTATAGGTTGTAATCATATTTTTCAGTTTGAAATTTGATGAAATTTGCCCAAAAAACAACACTACCTATGACCATGGCTAGATGTCCACATTGCTGTGATGATCAACTAATTGATTGATGAAAAGAAATGAATTGATTTTGTGAAGTTCTATAAATTCCAATGAAAATGAATGACATTGCATGCAATTTTAATTCAATCTAAATTAGATTTAATTGAATTAAGTTCCACTTCATCAATTGAAAAGAAATGGGATGCATATTGATGGCTAAAATATTGAAAATTTGTTCATGAATGTGTTATTGATTTTTTATTTGAAAAAGACAAATTCAAAAAAACACATTTCCATCCCCCTTTTTGGGAATGGGCTAAACAAATTTCAAATTGAAATAATCCAACTGATGACTATGACTTATGGAACTTAAACTTGATCTACCTAAACCAATTGGAATTAGTAAAGTGGATGGGAAATAACAAATAGATCATATTTTTCTAGTTATGCATTTTGTATAGAGTTATTTTTAAATATAATTCTCAAATATGCAATTTTTGTTTTAAAATGTGAAATTGTTACCTCGTATGCTCCCAATTTATTCTCTAATTTACCTTTTTTCCTTTAAAAAAATTGGGATATTAATCCAACTAACCTTTCATCCTATTGTATTTCTATCATTGCATCATTGTATTAGTCAAGAGGTGCAAATATAAACAGTGAACCTTTTATTTTAAAAATTGTATGTATTCACCTCACATGGGTACTCAAACATCTTTCATGTGTGTCATTCATCATTTATTTTTATCGCTTGTAGAAAAATGAAACATCCCTAAAAATGACTTTAACTTAAGCACCTAGAGCATCTTGGAGGCTTTTTAATAGTCCCACCACCCAAATTGTGAAAAACTGTGAAATCTATAATGAACACATGAAACAGCTGAACTAATCGTTAGATTTGAAATGAAGATCATGGGTCAATTAAAAAATTGACATTTAATGGTTTGGTAGGTTATGAGATCTAACACTTTGATTAAGACCATTTGAGGGTGGCAAGTGTTACCCAAGCCATTATCAAGTTCATTTCAATGCCAATTTAAGGCATTGAACACCTTTTCCATTGCTGTGACCTATTATGGACTTGTTGAGGTTGAAGTCAAGTAACCATACAACAAAATCAAGCCAAAATCCAACATCATATGGTGTTACACCACGAAGTGCAATTGCAAGAGGTAGTAAAAGGGCTGAAAACTAGAGCACCTAATAAAAAATTGGGGCACTATAAACTATAACGCACAATAAAAAGTGGGGTATCGTACTACTTCTTGCCCACATGGCACATCCTTTTTACTACACGTTAAATGTATAACCACAAGTCTTATAGGACCATTTAATATATTGACACTTGGCAATTTGACAATCCCAATCCTTTGCAACTTCTAGTGTCACTTGTCACTTGTATTTTCATTTGAACAAATCAAAATTTGAAACATGTAGTGTTATGGGTCGGCATTGTTTGCGATTGTCAACAACCACTTCAACATTAAGTCCCATATGCACCAATCAATATTGATAGGTGAAATACAACATGCAACTTTTAATTTCCATTGGCATATGTGGCATGTGACATGTGTCATTACATGAATGTCCCATCCATGACTTGTAGTCATAGAGTACAACTATTGACATGGCATATCCTTTTTGACTACAAGTTAAATTCTCACCCACTAGTCTTATAGGACCACTCATTGGATTGACACGTGGCAATTTGACAATGCCATTCTTATGCAACTTCTAGAGTTGTTTTTCACTTGTAGTCCCATTTGAACAAATAATATTGACACATGTAATGTTTGTACTTTTCATCCCTTATGACTATCAGCAACCATTACAACATTGAAGCCCATATGCACCAATTACAAATTAACTCGTGGATTTTAATGTGCAAACCTTTAGTTGTCTATTGGCATACATGATAAAACACATGTCATTGCATGATAAAAAATCAATAATTGACCAACATTGGTAAGAACCTTCCCCATCCTATGTCTGGTTATGTTCATGACAAAATTTAGCCTTGTGTTTTATGATGGGTACAGTCTATGGATGGGGGTTGGGGAGGTCACTTTCATTTTACTCCAAATGACAAGCAAAAAATATAAAGTGCAAATTATTGATAATTTATAACATATTTCAATGTAAATAAGGTGTCTATAATTCATTATGAAAATATATTAAAAATATATCTAATATAATTTTTAATATATTTAAATTTTGCTTAAAGTTTTCCATTATTTCACAACAAACTAAAAAAATATCATTTATCCTCAAGTGCTTGGTAAAATATAGGAGGAATGACCCTTTGGGGATGGGGGGCATTCCCAAAATGCAAGGCTACATTCAACAATCACCTTGTTTTGGCCCATATATTGAAAATGCCCCCACTTTGAGGCTTTACTTAACGCCTATGACTATAGGTATTCCAAATTAGAACAAATCAAATTTTGTTCAAAACAGTGAAACCCTATAGGGACAAAACATTATTGAAGATCTTGTTCAGTGTTTTGTGATCTCCATATTTAAATGTATTTAAATGATAATTTGCTGTGTTAATCCTAGAGTAGGCTTGTGATGTAAGGTTAAAATAAATTGCTTTGAATGTGTTTGCACACATTTTGAATGAATGACCCAATTACACCACATAATTTCAAATTGTTGATGATATTTATACATATGTAGTCTAATATATTGTTTTAAATGTTTTCCTTATCTAGTCAAGATTCTTGTCAAATCAACATTCTTCAATTTAATGCATTTTCGTCATTTCATGACTTTCATGTTCAACAAACTACAATGTCAAGACAAACATTATGTAAGTGACAGCAAGACCACGAACATTGAATTTATGTTTCAAACCATTTCATGTAGATATCTTAGTTTGATGGACCTAGGCAACTTGAATGGGTCGTCAAATCTATTGTATTAGCCTTATGAAATTTGTCCCAAGTGTTTCTCAAATTGCCCAATGATGAATGTAGATGCAAAGATGTACTCACAAGGTTATTAACTCATGAACATAAAACAAGTCATAAATATTCTGACAATGACTTTGGCCAATAGCACCTTGCAATTATGATTTAAAATAGATCCATATTACCATTGTTAATATGTAGTGACTAGCCTAGTGCAGAATCATAAACAAATTTTTTTTTAACCATGCCAACAAGTAATCTTTCAACCCCAATACCCCTGATGGGAATACCTCTAACAAATGCATAAGTGGGTGTTACAAAAGACTTGTAATCCACAAATAAACAAATCTGAAATTTGTTGTTTCAAAGGGTGTCAATTTGCTTAAGTGACTAAAAAATAATGTTCAAACAACATTTTTTTTGTGGGTTGGAATACAATGAGTATGTGAACAAGTAGCAACAATATGAACGCTAGAAAAGAAAATGAAAATGTTGTAATCTAAAGCAAGGTCATCGGTATATTAATTGATTTTCATGGAATTTAATTAAAATGGTGGTCTGAATTTATCTGTGAGGAAATATTTGTGCAAAAGTACTGAACATTGTGTTTGGAAATGAAAACTTTGAAAAGGATCCAATTTGGATCAACTATAATTATTTAATAAGATGATTATAAGTGCATTTTAAAAATATTTTATTAGTTGATTTATATACACAAATGGCCCTTGGGATGTTAGGAATGTAGTGACATGTCACATTTTTGTCCACTTAGCAAAAGACTTTAATTATTATATGCATTAAGGACCACCACCTCTTAGTGTATTGGTTAAATATATTTTAATGATTTTAGTGATTTAATAATCACTACACCAAAACATGGAAAATATGACTACAGAAGTGACTGGCGATGTAGTCCTAAACCACATATATGACTGGCCATGACTACATGATTGCTAATCCATATGGCTTCATGATATTTATCATTAATCTCAAAAAATGATGTAGTCGTAAAATGTCATTTGTGATTATGTCCTCCATGATTGTAGAACATTTTCAATGGTCAAATTTTAATTTTAAAATATAAATATAATTTATTTTGATTAATGTCTTGTTGCCACGTGGTAGCCTAAAATGAATTAAAACATTTATTAACCATTTATAAATGGACACGTGGTAATCTAGAAAAATAAATTTATTTTTCCTATTTACGATGCCACGTGGCAGTCAACTTTTAGTCAAATAATGACACTAGGGACTTAGCCTACGCCACCTACTAAGTTAAAAGCCCTATGCTAAGCACCCTAGGCTAAGCGACCTAGCCTACATCCTAGGCTAGGTTAGGTGACCTAACCTAGGTTTAAAAACAACCTAGGCTATATGCTAACCCAATTTATATGCTAACCACTTAACCCTCCTCCTAGGAAGGCTACCCCACTAATACTCCCCTAGGAACCTAAGAAGCACATAGGATGAAGGTAAAAGGACTTGAATTATTTAGTTCCACTTCGAGGGGCAAAGTCATTTGTCATTACACCACCACATTTTTTATGTAACAAATGAAAGAATCACAAAGATATAAATAATAAGTTTTTCTAGCCTAGATTAACCTATGCCTCTTTAAGTTGACTTAGGTTGACCTACGTTAACCTAAGCCACCCAACAATCTAGCCTAGGTCCCATAGGCTATTTTAAAGCAAATATAGGTCTTCTTGAATTAAACCTAGCCTAGTCTACCTTGGGGCTACTTAAGTTAAATTAGGTTATTTAAGTTTAAGCTAAGTTAAATTACGCTATATTAGGTTAAACTTGGCAATACTAAATTGTATTTGGTTAAATTATGTTATATTAAGGTATATTAGGCTAAACTTGGCAAAAGTAGGCTATTTAGGTTAAACTTAACTCCACTTGGCTATGCTTAGTTATATTACGTTAAACTTGACTATATTAAACTATTTTTGGCTAAATTAAATTATATTAAATTGGATTTGACAAAAGTAAGTTATTTTGGTTAAACTTGGTTATATGAAATTATATTTGGCTCAACTATATTATACTAAGCTAAATTTAACAAAAGTAAGTTATTAATATTAAACTTAACTATACTCGGTTCAATTAGGCTAAACTTGGCAAAAGTAGGTTATTTAGGTTAAACTTGATTATACTTGGTTATATTATGTTGAACTTAGTTATTTTAAATTATATTTGGTTAAACTCGGTTATACTATGTCAAATTTGGCAAAAGTATGTTATTTATGTTAAACTTGGTTAAACTTGGTTATACTTGGCTATATTAGGTTCAACTTGGTTATAATAAATCATATTTGGCTAAACTAGGTTATATTATGTTAAATTTGGCAAAAGTATGTTATTTATGTTAAACTTGGTTATACTTGGTTATACTTGGTTATACTTGATTATATTAAGCTAAATTTGGCTATACTAAACTATATTTGGTTAAACTAGGTTAAACTTGGCGAAAGTACATTATTTTGGTTAAACTTGATTATACTTAACTATATTATGTTAAACTTGGCTATATTAAACTATATTTCACTAAATTTGGAAAAAATAGGGCATTTAGGTTTAAATTGGCAAAAGTAGGGTATATAGGTTTAAATTGGTTAAACTAAGTTATAATTGGTTATATTTATGTTAAATTTGCCTAAACTAAACTATATTTTGTTAAATTAAGTTATACTAAGCTCAACTTAGCAAAAGTAGATTATTTAGGTTTAATTTAGCTATACTTGGCTAAACTAGGCTATATTAAACTAAATTTGACTAAAGTAGGTTATTTATGGCCAACTTGGTTATATTAAACTAAACTTGAAAAAAATAATTTATATAGGCTAAACTTGGCTAAACTAAGTTATATTTGGAGATACTTGGCTATATTAAATTAAACTTGATTAAAATATGTTATTTAAAATAAAGTTGGCTATACTATGCCAACTTTGGCAAAAGTAGGTTATTTAGGTTAAACTTGGTTATACTAGGTTATATTAAACTATACTAGGCGAAATTTTGCAAAAATACATGTTATTTTTGGGTTCAAATTCTTTAAGGTGTACCAAAATCTTGTCATAATGTCACCTTTTTTTGTTTCTTTTACCAAAAGTAGGTTATTTAGGTTAAATTTGGTTAAATTGGGCTATATTTTGCTAAATTAGGTTATTTGAGGTAAATTGGGTTAAACTTGGCAAATTTTGATAAAATTAAAATATTTAGGAAAATTTTGACAAAATTAAATTATTTGGGCAAAACTTGGTTAAATTTGGTTAATTCAAGATATTTAAGCTAAATTATTTTATTTTGGTTAAATTTGGTTGGATTGGATTTTTTTTTAAAATTAGGGCAAGATTAAGTTATTTGCTAAATTAAGTTAAACAAGTATACATAGACTAAACGAAGCTACTTAAATTAAATTTAATGGAAATTAATCTTATAAGTTTAAATTCAATCAAATAAAATCTAGAGGTTAAAGTAGGTTAAACCAAAGCCAAACCTAGGTTAAATATAAATAAATTTGTATTAAACTTAGTTACATTTTCATATTTTATTTTTAAAAATTATAGTTGGTGAAACAATGTCAAATATATTTAACATAATTATTAATTTTGTAGCCGTAATTTATAGTCATATAATTACCTATAGTCATATTTATAATCATGTAGTCCTAATAATGGTTGTAATCAAAATAATGATAACGTTTGAAGTCTAAATATGATTATATGATTATACTTGGACAATAGTTGTAAGTTATCTTAATCATGAAAACCATGTTTTGGCATAATGTATACAATATAATAGTTGTAATAATATATAGTTTAACAATGGTCACGAAAGGAACATTCCTAATTTTGGTATTTTTGAATATCAAAATACATGTCCATTTTTGTGACACTTAAACAAACCAACACCCTAAAGCCATATCCTACAACTAATCCATCTTGAACTATCCCTTGAGACTAATACACATGAGTAAATCTATGGATTGTTGTTTGGATGAACACCCTTTGAAATCTCTCTTGAACATTTTTCTTCATGGCCCCCATCATATAAATCGACTCATACATTCATTTTATCAATTTAATTTGAAATTTTTTGAAGGAATCTTCCACTTCATAAAATAATTTTTGACAAGAGCACGAAAAGATCTAAACAATAAGATTTCCAAACCACATGAATGAAAGGAGGACTAATTTTAAATTAAGGTCATGGAATAAAAAAATCAAGTGCACAATGTGAATGCAAAAGGATTTTATTTCAAAAACATGACAAGGATAAAACGAGATCATGACAAAGATACATACCCAAAATTGGTGTTGAATAGACTGACAGTAATGTGGGAATGTACCTTTATTTATACCCGTTGGGCACTTTGCTCAAAGAAGCTTTTCAAGAAACTTCCAACCTACATGTGGCCCATGTTCATTCATGTGTGACCCATGTGTGGCCCATGTCCATCCATGTGGGAATTAATAATGAACTATGAGTTAATTAAGTGTGAAATAAAAATGAACTAAGATTTAACTATGAATTAACTTAAAGTTAACTTAAAATGAATTAAGATTTAAATGAAACTTAATTAAAATTTAATTAAAAATGAATTAGAAGTGAACTATAAAGGATAACTACAAATGAAATAAGAATTAATTAGAGCTAACTAAAAGTTAATTAATAATGAATTGAAACTAAACTAAAAGTTAGATATAAGTTATTTACAAATTATGGATGAACATTCATATGAATGAACTCCATGGTGTTGGCATTTGTGATAATTTCCTCATGCGAACTAACACAAAATCTCATAGATAAACAAATGTATAAATTGTTTAGAATAGATTCTTTTTCGACATCCTTAACACATTGCACAACTATTTCTTCATAATCAATGTTGCAAACCTAATGAGATACTTGTAGACCTTCACAAACTTGATCAAGATTCATCTATCATTTTACAATTAGTTGCATAAAGACCATCCCCACTTCTTTCACAAGTTAAATGGTTACAAATGTTGTGATTTCCTCACAACATCATACCATAATACCTAGGTTGGTTGGGCATTAATTAAGTTTTTCTAAAATTGCCAATTTTTTATAAAAAATATGTGATTGCCATATCAAGAATATGAATGAAGTTCTCAAGCACACTAGTCATAATTTAGTATAATGGCACATTGTAAATTATTTTAATTTTTGAACATTACTTTAAAAATTAAATAGTGAGCACCTTGTGCCAAACTAGCCTTACAATAGTCTTCATATTGTTTGTTTTTATGACAATAAAGACAACATAACATGCAATTCACAACATTATGCTTTCTACTCACACATTCACATGACTTTCTTGTGACCACAACAAGGTATTTTTATAAAAATTCTTCAAGTTGTCCATTGCCAAGGATCCCCAACATTGATTTGCATTAAATGGTAACTCTCCTAAGGGGTTGTAACATTTTTACAAAAATGTTGCTATAAGCATGACCTAGGAACTACTTAGGTTTAGATGTGGTTAATTTAATCATTTATATTTTGAAATGTCCAAAAAATCTTTATAATAAGAAAATTTCATGTTTTTCATTTTCTAAAAACTAATTCACGAAGTTGCAAAATTTTGCCAAAGAAAACATTGATCTATGAAACAAAAATCACTTTCACATCACCAAAACACAATTTCTTCATGTGCTTGAATTCCTTTGTGGATCTTCATCATTTCTACAACCATCCCTAAACCTATCTTTATTATTAATTGATTTTTGAAACGAATTTTCCAAGACTAGCAAAAAAATAGAAGACCAAAAGTACACAATATAATTGTTAACATCAACCACACAAGCATTTTTCTTGTTGACCAAATTTGTTCATACTTGCAATCTTCAATGCATTCAAGCTTCAAAAGATCAAAATTCATATCATATAACTTAGCTATGTCTATCTCTCACCCTTTGCATCTCCATTTCTTATCCTCATAGCAAACTTTTGCTTGCCATTATACCGATAAAACCAACATAAAAGATGCAAAACAAACCCAACATCGCCACAACATCTTTGCCATCACCACCATTATTAACTTTTTGCAACACATACAACACCCACATACATAGTTTCTATTCTAAGCACAAACCACAAATCTTCCATTCCATTGCCTTCATCAAATTCCAAAAGGTGATAAAGCTTCAACCATTCTTGTTGATGATTATCCTCTTTCATAAAGTGGTTGATGTTGATTACCTAACTTCTCCCTTTTACATTTGCAAGCAAAATCCAAATCATCACTCTACATCACCTAGGAATTATCACATGCAAGCTGGTAGAAAAATTATTTGCTAGAAGTCAACATAATTTCTAAAATTAAACTTATGATTGTTAAACCAATATCCTCCACCATGGATAGTCAAATTTTACATGTTAACCACAATGTTTTGAAATAACTAACTTCTCCAAAGCCATAGTCATGACTCATGATTCTTTATATTAAAGTTATTCTATACTAGCAAAATTAGATGCATAGGGGGTTGTATGTAAGTCCAATGGTGTTGTTACATCCTAGTATAGAAATGTACACAATTTAAAGTCATGTCTACACATAAGAAAATATATAATGAGGAACAAGTTTTAAATAAATCTATCCCATAAATAATCCTTAGTTTGTCCCCATTTTCATCCCTTGATTGTTGTTTCATCCTCATTTTTGGGGTTATCCTTAAAGTCACCCCAATTGGGAACCAAATTCCCAAAGTGGGCATCAACTAGGGACTAATTTTAACTCCACCATACCAAGCAAGTGCTCCTTCTACTTTGATTCATTGACCTAGGAAAAACATTGGCAATAATAACATTGTCTTCAAAGTTGAAAATTGTTAACATTTCTTCAAGATTTAATATGCATCAAGTCCCAATTGTGCAGTGTTTTGAAGTGCACAAGTTGAGTCCAAAGTTGCTAATCGTTTATAAAAGAAAATAAAATGTTCATGAATGTAATGGCATTTTTTTTTAAATATTTATTTTTTGGTGCTTAAAATGTCTTGCTCTCCAATGTGCTAATCTCAACATGCATATTGAGGCATGTGGTATGAAACTCCATCGTCATGGAAACCTTTGTCTTGATATCATCCAAGGTAAAGAACCTCTACACCAATTTCATGTCCAAGAATTTTGATAAAATTGTGAGATTTATGTCAATTGCCTCTATAAGACCTTGTGTAACTAAAACATAATGTTCAAGACAAATAGATAGGTCAAATGATATTACAAAATCCAAACTCAATTGATATTAGAACCCATAGTAAGTGAGGTTGCAATTGAGGAAATATGTGTGTTAGATGATGGATGCACTTTTCATGTGAAATTCAACCCTGAAAATCCATTGATGATTGAAAGGCTTCTAATTGAACATTAAAATAATTGAAACTCAATTGTCAACAACTATATTGAGGTTTGGATTTAATATTTGTTGAACAAAATTTGGCAATTAAGATGTTCGCGGGTTTTTAAAGAATGTTTCAAAGGTGAGATTGGGATTACAACCAAACATTTTCATAAATGTAACACAAATAATCCCCAAAAAAAATTTACGCTGACAAAAGTTAAATGTCACAAACATCACTTTCACATGACAAATGGGCATATTCACAATCAAGGTACCATTTTTTTGCCACAATATTCAAGGATTTTGTTTTTGCTATCTTCCAAATACAAAATGTATATGGAATAAATTTAAGTGAAAGATATTGGATAATTTAAATTATGATAATTCTCATGGTGGTGGTGGTTTTTCACATCCATATGTAATTATGCATAAATATTTTGTTAAAAAACCAAAAATGTAGAAAATGAATACATAAGTTTTTATATACAATTTAATATGTTTCCTACACATTCTTCCAGCATTTGGGGTCACAAATTCTAAGCCTAGTGAATAAAAAAATCAACAAAATGGGGAAAAAAATAATCATTTTGCTTATAACCCTTTTAAAATGGATTTTGTAACCTTCAAAATTCTTATATCCTACATTATTTAATCAAATGAATTATATGAACATTGCCAAACATAAATGTATGCGTTGCTTATCCATGAAAGAAAATTGAAGACAATTGCATTGTTGAATACATTACTTTTAATTCTTTTAATACGAAAATTACAATTAAGACAAGGACTCAAATTATTTAAAGGGACTCAAAATGACATCAATATTATATCCAATCTATTATTGAACTTTTTAATTAGATTAACATGATATCATTTTAGTTGTAGTCATATACCAATCCATTATAATCATGAAATAATAAATGTAATAAAATCCAAAATAGTCTTTTGTAGTCATTTTTCCATTAGACCTTCCTTTTGGGTACCTTGACTGTGAATATGCTTGGATGAATTTCATTCTTATAAATGTTCATCCATAATTCATAATTAATTCTTAACTCACTTTAATTAACTTCAAGTTCACTTTTAATTAACTCATAATTCACTTTAATCCACTCTCAATTAACTTTTAGTTGACTCACAATTAATTCACAATTAACTTTTTTGTTCACTTTTAATTAAATTTTAGTTAATTCATAGTTCATTTGTAGTTAACAAGTTTTTCAAAAAACTTCATTGGTTGGTGGGCACATTAAAAACCTCCATAAAAGCTTCCTTGAACTACGTCCCCCAAAAAATATAAATAGAGGTAGGACCCCCCATTACCTTCAATCTATTCAACATTAGTTTGAAGTACAATTTTATTTTATAACCTTGTTTTTTTTTTTCGTGTTATGTTTTTTTACTTCATTATAATAAAGATTTTTTTGTACTTTAATTTTGCGCACTTTACATGTTTTTGGTTTTAACCTTTGTGTTCTTGTTTTGGTTTTTTTATTTCATGTTTTGAATTTAGACTTAAAACTTATCCTTTTATTATTTATTTTCATAGTTTTCATGCTCATGAGAGTTTGAACAAACTCCCATGAGGCCTACGTCTATTTTTGTCATGATAAAGTTTGGTTCTTGGAAAGGAGTGTAAATTATTTCTCTTTTTCAAATTGTGACAAGTTCTTTAAAAAATTGTGGATTATCCACTTCTTAGAGTAGTGATTAAGGTTGTGGATCACACACCTTTAGTTAAAATCACATTTTACATGAATTTGTAATCATGTCTACATCGTGAAAAGAGATGGTCGTGTCCATGGAAAAAATCCTTGTTGCACTTAGACACATGCAACCATAAAATCAATCATTTCTAAAATTTGTTGTTCGTTTCCAAAATACTTAAACATCAATATCATGGGGTGCATTCCTACAACACCACCCCATGCAAAGGAACCACATATTAATCTTCTTGAAAAGTTTGATGAGATGTGTTCAAAGTTTTAAGGTTTTTTCAACCAAATGCATTTAGTCATTCAATTGCACTCCCATTGCTACCCAAATGCCCTAGTTCAAGTTGGTCTTGTCGGCACGTTGCTATTAGGCACAACTTCAATGTGGCTTGCACCTTTGTTGAAATGTTAATTTCCATCGTTGAATATTTTGAAACATTTGTTGAACAATTTAGTGCCATTTTTGGAGATTCAAATAGAAAGTGCACAACAATAAATAAGTTATGATCAATTCATCAAAGACCTTACCTAGCAATTGTGTATTCATCTAAGTTCAGACACTTGACATGTAACATTTTATGAAATGAAGTTGCACTCATGAATCGATTCCAATTTGGATTACATAGTGATGTCAAGGATTTATTGCTCACAATGCTAGATCCTACAACATTGAATCAAACATTGCCCAAGTTGTTCAATGTGATAATAAGGTTTTTGAATGATTTCAAAAAATACATTGGGAATTGTCACCATTCCAAAAAAAACTCATGGCCATCACACCATCCCCATTTATGGCATTTACACCAAAGGATGATCCCATGTGAATCAATAAAACATGATTCAAACCATTCATGGAACAAAAAAAATAACAATGAGGTTTATACTATGGGGAACTAAGTCACATCACTAGTAACTATCCAAATAAGCAAGTGTAGCACACAACCTAGGCCATTTCAATCAACACCCTTCATTTAAAAGATTTGGGAAACAAGGACGTTTAGTTTTAGTAGGGACCATGAGACTAGACCTTGATGCATGATGTGATCAGAATGGTCCCGGCCTATCTTTAGACTAGACACCTTGTTTCTTGTTGTCAATCGTGATAAAATGTAACATGTCCATGACAATAAAGATTGAATCATTGTTTGACTAGTGCATTTATAAGTTTCATTGACAAGAAATTAGTGCACCAACTTAAATCATTCTCGGTGAAGAAGATCATGCTATTGGCAATGGAGGTTATTGATAGTTAGAGCCTCTCTTTAGGACTTGTGACATAAAAAACCAAAGCGTTGGAGATTACCATTGAGTCACATACAAGCATAGTTATTTCAATGTCAGATCATCCCCAACAAACCTTATCATCATTAGGTCATCTTGGCTCATTTTACACAATCTACGAGTGGATTGGGCTATGAGAAGTTTCCATTTTAAAACACCAAGGGGAGAAATGTCAAAACGTAAGGCTTTGCCTATAGGCTTATTTGGTGAAAATCAAGATTTTCATCTAGGTGCATTGGAAGATGATCTAAAATCTAATTAATGTTTGCAAAACTTGGAATGTGATAAGAACTTTAGGAGTGTGCAAAAACCCAAAAAATCAAGATTTTATTTGTGGGAACAAGAACTTTCATGCAAGTTATAAAGAAATGAAATGCATTTTTATATTATTTCAATACAAGACCTTGAGGTGAAGCAACATGAAATCCCTTTGCAATACCATGCATACAAAGATGTTTTTGGAAAGAAGAATGTTGACATGTTGATTGAACATCAATGATATGATTACATTATTAACTTTGAAGAGGGAACATCACCCCCATTTGAACCCGTTTACAACTTGTTTCAAGATGAACTAGCGGTGCTTCAGGAATACATTGATGAAAATTTTGAAAAGGGACTTATTTGACATACCAAGTCTTTAGTTGGTGCTCTGATCTTGTTTGTTAAAAAGAAGATGGTTTTTAATGAATGTGTGTTGATTATCGTGGATTAAGTTGACTCATCATCAAAAATCAATACCTTGTATTTCTAATATCAAGTTTGTTGGATCAATTAAATCATACTAAAGTTTTCACCAAAGTTTATTTATGTGGTGCATATAACTTGATGTGTATTCAAGAAGGTGATGAATGGAAGATTTTTTTTTGAACTTGTTACGGCCATTTCGAATATGTGGTGATGCCTTTTAGCCTTACCAATGCCCTTGTTGACTTTCAACACTTGATGAATGATGTTTTTTAGGAAGACTTCAATGATTTCATGGTTTGTAACATTGATGACATCTTTATTTTTTTTCAAGAATATGGAGAAACATGAATGACATATTTGATTTATTTTGGACAAGGTCAAATAAGTTGGACTTTACGCTAAGTTGGAGAAATGTGAATTCCATCACACCAAAATGGAATTCCTTAAGTATATTAATTCTAGAAATGGCATTTGCATGGATCCTCATAAGGTTCAAACCATTGTGGATTGGGTTACCCTAACTTTTTTTCATGATGATTAATTTTTTTTGGATTCGCCAACTTTTATCGACATTTCATCACACGTTATTCCATGAAAGTGACCCCTCTCATTTGCCTAACTTGAAAGGATCAAATTTTCATTTGGGGACCTAAAGCGAAGTGTGCCTCTCAATCCTTGAAATTTTCTTTCATAATTGCCCCACTTTTGATTCACGAAGACCTTTCTAAACCATTTATTTTGGATATGGACTCTTTTGACTTTGCATTGCATGCCATATTCTCACAGGTTAAAGAATACAACTTTCTTCATCCTATCAATTTTCATTTTCATAAGTTTTTTCCTACTAAGATAAACTATGAAATTCATGATAAGGAAATTTTGGCTATCATGGATGTTTTTCAAGAATGGCATCATTTACTTGAAAAAGTTCAACATGAAATCATCGTGTATTCTAATCATAAAAATCTCTATTATTTCATGATTTTTTTTGTTTTGAATCAAACCAAGTTGGTTGGGCATTACTTTTGTTTCAATTCCGTTTTGTCATCACATATCGTCTTAGGCACCATCAAAGAAAACTATATGCATTATCTCGTTGTTTGTACTTTGCACCTAAGGAGGGAGATGAAACCTATAATCAACAACATGATGTCATCCTCAAGCCTAACCATCTTTGACTTCAAGCATAATAGGTAACTCTTGATGACAAACGCCTTCTTTGTCAAATTGATGAAGATTTAGAGAAAGATTCTTTCATTATTGGCATCAAAAGTCAATTGGATAGTCAAAATCAAGGTCAAGATTTCTTAAGTGATCACAACAAGTTTGAATTTCAAGATGGTTTGTTATATCATGATGGACTTGTGTATGTACCCAATGGCCTTGCTTGACTCTGAGTACTCCAAGCTAGGCATGATGTTCCAATTATAAACCACTTTGGATTCAACAAGTCCATGGAATTAATCTTTTGATATTATTGGCACAACTTTGGGAACATGTGAAGTAGTTTGTCGGGTCATATGATGTGTATGTGTGAACAAAAAATCCTTGTCATCGCCCACATGGACTCCTTCAACCATTACCAATCCCTACATCAGCATGATTTTCAATTTTCATGGACTTTATCATAAATCTTCCATTTTTTGAATCATACATTCTATTTTGGTAGTGATGGATTGCTTGACAAAGATGGTTCATTTTATTCCTTGCAACAAAATAATAATTGGTGAAAAGACAACCAAGTTATTTTTTGATCATGTTCATTAGTATCATAGCTTTCCTAAATATATCATCTTTGATTGTGGACCCTAATTTGCATCCAAGTTTTGGAAAAGGTTTTTTAAACTATTAGATGTGAAGGTGAAATTATCATCAACTTTCCACCCCCAAATGGGTGGACAACTATAACAAGTCAATCAGGTTTGGAACAATCCTTACATTGCACAACTAATTATCATCAAGATAATTGATCAAACCTTTTGTCCATGCATTACAAGAAAACATGGTTTTTTATACTAGAATAACAAATCAAAAAGTATCCCAAATGTCACCATGTTCAACTTGACCAAATTGCCATGTTGGACAAGTCAATTTGGACCCGGCCATTTTGACTAGGTATTTTTTGTTGTTTTCTTTTATTGGACTTTTTTTTATTGTCTTTTTTACCAATCAACAATATTTTGACAACAACTATATATGATTTTTAAAAATAATTTAAAAATATATATAATTATTATCATTTTAATTTATTTATTAATAAAATTTATTAATAAAATTAGCTACCTACATTACTTAATAATTAATGTACAAAATAAAATAAAACAATTTACCTACCCTATTTAGCCTAAACCCTTTAGGCTAAGGTGGCAACCTTAGACCTACTTGCTTAGGTGGCTTAAGCTAACTATTTAAACCACATAAAATTGAGGTAGTTTAATTAACCAATGTTGTACTTGTTAGGACTTGAACTCCTCACCTCCATTTTGAGCAGTCAAGTTTTTACCATTGGACTACCATTTCAAAAGTTGAAAACTTTTGTTGTCATATTGTAATAAATTTGATTGATTTTTTTGTTTTGATGTACATATTGTAACATTCATCAATGAACTTTAACATTTTTTTATTACTTATCTAACTATGAGGTTATCACATGTACCAAGTATCTAACCTAGATAACATGTACGTACTTATGCTTAGTAAGCTATTATTACATAATATTAACTCAAATAATTAATAATTAATTTAAAAAAGATTGATTAATAATATAAATTATAAATAAATAATATCAATGAGTAATAATTGATTGTTTCCTATGAATTACTAAATAATAATGATTATTTACTATTAATTAATAATTATCAATTAATATATAACAAAATAAAGAATGAATTTTAAATAATCACTTATCAATAATTATTATCTATTAACTATTGACTACTATTAATTATTTTAAATTATTAGCCAAAACATTAGATAAAATTAATAATTCAATAATAATAATTAATCAATTAACAAGTTGATGGATAAATTAGTTATTGGTTATTAATTAACATTTATTTTTGTGACTAATTAATTACATAAAATATTAATCATAAATTATTTAACATTAAATATTAGCTAATTAATGTACTAAATTTAAATACCTACATGTGCTTAAAGGTAACATGTAGATAGCTTCTTAAATTTTATAAGTACCCATTAGGTGTAATATGCTTAATCTAAAGCAAATTAACTGTGAATTTAAGTTTGGTATGTACATATTCTAAGCAAAATAAACTTGTAAGTTAAATAACCAAATTAGTATGGTTGATTTGATTAAATGTCAAATTAGAATGGTTAATTTCACTACTTGTAAATCACAATGGCCATTGAGTATGGTCAATTTGATTAAGCTTCGGTCATCTTGATGGACTTATAGCCTTTTTGGCCAAATGTTGCATAGTTTAAAAAGTCACTTTAGTCAAATGTATTAGTTAAAAATAACTTGTGTATTTCATGCCCTAGCAAGCTTTTAGTCAAAATGACCATCCCCTTGGTCAATGTGGACATTTTAGTTAAGTTGGACCTTTTGAAAAGTTGTGTTTTTTTATAATGATGGCGGAGTTTGCGTATAACAACATTATCCATTTTTTCAACATAGCAAACACCTTTCTTTGCATATATTGGTTTGCATTTTAAGTTTAGCATTCAAAGTGTGAACAACATTATGAATCTTAGAATTGAAGATTAATCCATGTGGTGTCAAAGACATGACCAACCACAAGAACAAAAACCAAAGAAAAGGTTTTAATTTAACCTTCAAATAAGGAACAAGATAAAATTATGCGATTAAAAAACAAGAACATGAAATGTGCAAGATAAATGTGAAAATTGAATTTTATCATGTTAACATATGTAGACATGAACATGAA
>Ga0116231_10007701_pt1 | contig 19470 bp, 16 predicted proteins | sample S1TSphgellanicum_2_FD_89695 | JGI IMG/M metagenome (GOLD analysis project Ga0116231, IMG submission 89695) | Host-associated microbial communities from peat moss isolated from Minnesota, USA - S1T2_Fd - Sphagnum magellanicum MG | ecosystem: Host-associated > Plants > Peat moss > Unclassified...
GTTGAAATTGGTGGAAAAACTAGTTTGGTCCCCTGTTATTATTAAGGTGTATAATTTTGGCCTGTTTCCTAAGGGAATCTTGGGTTCAAATTTTGTTGAAATTGGTGGAAAAACTAGTTTGGTTCCCTGTTATTATTAAGGTGTATAATTTTGGCCTGTTTCATAAGGGAATCCTGGGTTCTAATTGTGTTAAAATTGGTGGAAAAACTAGTTTGGTCCCCTGTTATTATTAAGGTGTATTATTTTGGCCTGTTTCCTAAGGGAATCTTGGGTTCAAATTTTGTTGAAATTGGCGGAAAATCTAGTTTGGTCCCCTGTTATTATTAAGGTGTATAATTTTGGCCTGTTTCCTAAGGGAATCCTGGGTTTGAATTGTGTTGAAATTGGTGGAAAAACTAGTTTAGTCCCCTGTTATTGTTAAGGTGTATAATTTTGGCCTATCTCCTAAGGGAATCTTGGGTTCAAATTTTGTTGAAATTGGTGGAAAAACTAGTTTGGTCCCCTGTTATTATTAAGGTGTGTAATTTTGACCTTATTTCCTAAGGGACGGACTCCAATAAGATTGGTACTGGTGAGGAGGAACTAATGAGCCTGGTTTGAAACAAGCTGGGTTTTTGTCTATTATGGACGTTTCTTGTCTCTTGAAGATGGAGGAGCTCTGGTGCTGGTTTTGATGATCAGTTTGTACACCGTTTGTCTCTTGGACTAGTTGTTTGGCTCCAGCCTCTTCTTGAAACACTCTGGTTTTGTTGCAGCCAGCAGGGTGATCATCATCGAGTCTCTATATATATTGGTATGGTTATAAGATAGATCAAGCTGCTGCAGTACTGGGAGTAATTGTAGAATTAGCAAGAAGAGACTATATATTAACGTAGGATGAGCTTATGACCTGCAGCTGCAAGAGGATGCCAATGCGAACTTGCTGCTGCTGCCGATGATGATCTTATGCGGGTTTTGAAAGTGTGGCTCATAATTATGTGTTCACCTAGGAGCCCTTTGGTGGACCGTGGAACTAGTCGAGAATATATCCAAGCACTTGGGTGTTTTGTGCAGATCAGGTGTAGTAGTGTAGTACTAGTCGTTGTCGAGGCGGCATGAAGATGGAGCAGCGCCCCAGCGACTCCAGTTGCATTGCAAGATATATATAGCGGCTCGATCCTCCTCGACATGATGACATCTGCAGTTCTATTTTTGACACTGTTTCTTATTATAAGTATACACACGATCACCAGTGTTGTGGCCACGACGCTTGAGCACCAAGCTATCACGCTGGAAGAAGCTGCAGCAGCTCCCAACACTAGTACTCGTAACAGTACTAGTACTACGACAACACGCGAGCGCGTTGCAGCAGCAGAACTGGAGATTATGATGGGCACTAGAGCTGCAGCTCATGGCCGGGATGGTCAACGGCGGCTCCTGCAGCATGTTTTTGGTCGATCTAGAACAAGTCGTCGGCGGCCATTGAAGCTGGTGCAGAGCATAAGAAGAAGAACAAGAATCGGAAGAAGCAGGCTGCAGCAAGAGCAGCAGCTTCCAGGCCGCCGGCGACTTGAGGATCACAGTGGCGCAGCCGGCGACAAGAAAGGATTTGGGTCCGTGTTTGGGTCCAATTATCGTTTGATTCCCACTGGACCTGACCCTCTCCACAACTGAGAATTTTATTTTTATTTTTAAAAATCGTACTTGTAAACCGCAATATATTACATATGCAGGAGGTTTACAAAAATCTTGCCAACATTTGGTGGTGGTTTCTTTTGTGACCAGCAGCTAGCTGCTCTAATATTAAGTGTTGCAGGAACTTATAAGATCACTAGTGGATCTATTGAATTCATAAAATGCAGGTTCACAATTCTGCTAAGATGATCATGATCAGTGTCAGATTACAACTCTGTGTTTTTATTATTGGAGTGATGTATAAAATGTCTTTTGGTTTTAATAGATTTTGTACAATAAATCGCAACCTTGATGCATTGAATATACTCATGGCACAATGATGATCAGCTCATATGATCTCATGATCTTCTTCCCCATTTTTTGTTTGTTGCTCTTTTTCATCATTTGGCAATCTGCAGTTTAACTTTATAAGGAGAAACTAGTTGGGTTGCTGCAGGAAATGTGAATCTCTCACATTACAAATGAAATTCACCAGGTTTAGTCTAAATCTAGATTAACATACTGGATTAATGGTTGGCGAATTTTTTCTATGGCTTTCTCTGATTGCTTGTTTGTTAGTTTACTTGCTACCATTGATTTCTTTGATTTTGCTTTTTAATTTTTCAATTACATTTCTTTCTCATTTTTGTTCAAGCACATTGCTCAAGCTTTCAAAGTTTTTGTTTTTTTTTTTCCCCTTTTTAGACGCTTGTGTAATTTTTTGAGCTTCTTGCATTAACTTTAAGCAAACATTGAGTTGTAAGGTTGTGAAATTTTTTTCTTGTTGCCTTGTTCATTGGCTATTTATTTTTTTGCTTTTTGTTATAGGGATGGTTGTGGTGATGGCAATCTATTTCTAGTGAATTTTCCTCCTCATTACCTTAGCTCATCATCTTCTTGCTCGTCATCTTGCTCCATTTTTGGATGTTCAAAAAATGAATTTTTTGTTTTTTTCTTCTCAAGGAGTCCATTTTTTTTAGTCTTGCAAAATTTTTGAAAAATAAATTCAAGTTTGAACTTGCAAACATGATTTTTTTTTTCAAAGAGTTCATTATTTGAACTTGCAAAATATAAATATTTTATTTTAAAAAATAAAACTTTTCTTGTCAAGGAGTTTGTAGACCAAACAATGGACACCTTGAAAATTCACTAAAATTAAATTAAATAAAATTAGGTCTCATTTCTTGGATTCACAAAAATGGAGCAAGTGGATGAGCAAGACTTGGATTTTAAAATCAGAGTGAACCAACAACCAGAATGATAGAAGGATGGATGGATGAATGGATGGTCGGTGGACAAGAAACACTTTTTCATTGGGTTCCAGTTCTGTAGCTTTAACCACAGTGATTAGTTTAGATTTGGTTGTATCACCCTGGGTATGAACAAGCCACAAATTAGCCCTTGCCTATATACTAAACCACCGACCTATCCACAGTCTTATCTTACCTACGGTCTATCTACCCACAGGACTTACCCATTACATAAATATCTAGGTTACCATGGTAAAACCTGATGTCAACTCAGTTGGGGCTCATCAACCATGATCAAGTCATAGCGAGCTTTTCCAATGGATGGCTGGACTTGCTCTGGTCCTAATCGTGTCCGTTGATTAATAACAACAATAGATGGTGGAGATGCATGGCAAGAAGCATACAACAATAGTCTAAAAGAATGCAGATAAACCCTAAACCCTAAACCCTAAATACTTACTTACTTACACACCGGGTCGGAGTGACTAGCCTATTGGGAATGGTTTTCAGGAATTGCTCAACTTGTGCAATCACTTACCTTTCACTTCAAATGTTGCACTTGTTTGTTTGTTGAGCAAACTGAATTCGTTGATTGAGTTGCATTTAAATCTCTCTATCTGAAATGCAAACCCTAAAAAGGTGTGCTAGCTACTTACATGCCATCCATAATGCAAGGAAAAAAGGTATGATTACCCTACTCACTCCACTCACCCCTGGTGTCCATCTGCAGAGTTTTGGTGAACTACAATACCAACAAAGATCAGTATAGCCTAAACCTCCTTTTCTTTTTCCAAAAAACAATATTTTGGCAATCCTCTGGCAACAGAGGTCAGGATTTTAGAACAAGGGGGGGTGTGTCAGAGTGTGGCCTTGCCATTTACAATAATAAAGTATATTTAAGGCAAAAGAAGAAGAATTATGGAAACTCAAATATTTCACCTTGCCAAAATATAATCTTCCCAAAAAAATAAAATCCTCCAAATGAAACCAAAATCTTTCAAGATATTATTAGTATAACTCTATTATAACTAATCTCAAGTTTCAACACAAGCCAAAATATATCATGTTTCAAAAATCCTCATATAAAAATAAATAGACCTATTATTATTATTATTATTATTATTATTATTTTGGCCCAAGTTCAATTTTTTTTCTTTTTGCAACGAGCCAATTTGATTGGCCCATCACTCAAAAAAATGAAACCATGCAGGCTCCCCACAATAGAAGGTTCTATTTTGAAGTATAGAGTTCCTCCCCTTTGGCCCAGCTACATATATAGGTGAAAGGAGGGTGCATATGGGAGAAAAGTGAGGTGCTATGGAGAACATGTTGGGGAACACATTGGGAACTTGAACTGAACATAGTGGCAACACATTGGGAACCAGGGAAATTTGAAAAAAAAAAACCCTTTCCCCCCTTCCCCCCTCCCCCCCCAAAAAAACTTAAAAGGAAAAAAAGCAAAGGCACCTTAAGTGCATGCTTGGGCCTTCCCATTGAGGCCTTGGCTAATACCCCCATTATAAACTGGGGGTACTTATTTCTGGGGCACTTATTCTTTTTCATATTAATTAGTTGGGGGTGCCTCACAAGTCCAACTTTTTTTTTTTGGCAATGAGCCACTTTGATTGGCCCATCACAAAAAAAAAACGTTGAAACTATGGAGGCTTCCCAAAATAGAAGATTCTATGGAAATATGGAGTTCCTCCCTCTTTGGCCCATCTATATAGGTGAGAAGGGGAGGACTTTGGGCAAAACATATGGCACTAAAACAAGGTGCTATTGGGAACACCCTTGAGGAACACATTGGGAACCTGATGGGAACCCATTGAAAACTTGAAGGGAACAAAGGAAAAAATGAAATCTGCTTCAGCTCTCATGTCACACAGATAACTATGGGTAGAAGAAACATGTTTTGATTAATTTGATATTCATATTATGTAAGATAAATAGGTCAATAGGCATAGATTTTTTCAATTAGTTTTTATTGAAAATTTGGTGAATTTTTCCCCCAAAAATTAACAAAATTAATTGAATTTACAATTTTTTTTAAATCCCCTTTTCTCCCCATAATTATTCAATTCATCTCCAAATCCTTGCATAGTTTGGAAGTTTTTTTTTCAACCCACTAGCTTCAAGTTTGAAAAAGTTAGACTTCATTTTTTAATGATGGCAAATTTCTCAAAGTTGAAACAATTTCTTTTAAGCTTTGTTTTCTATAGATATTTAGAACATTTCTAATGTTGTAGGATTAATTACCTTGCTACTTTACAAATGTTGGCATTTTTAGTGGGACTTAAATATTTGGTTATTGCCATACATTGATCACAACCTCATCCATCACCTACGAAGCTCCATGTTAAATAATTAATGCAAGAAAAAATCACGCATTAGTTGTGTCTAGTTGCTTCAAATGTCTTTTTGTGATTATTTCTTGTATCCTTATGTTGATAAGGTTTGTTTGTTTTGTGTTAAGTGATTTTTTGCTAATGTTTGGTTGCAACACATAGATTTAATAACAATGGTGGTTTGGCTCCAATGACTACTTGCACAAATGCAAGCTGAACTTGTAAATGATTACAACATTAGTTGTTCATGCAAAATTTGTTGGCACAAGTAGAGATTGCACCTAGATGTTGGCATGGTGGTTCTTTGACAAGATGGCAAGGTAATTTTGATCAAAAGTGAAATGAAGGGCACATGTGAATCTTGAAAAAATATTTTTATTCATCACCAATCTATGATCTTAAGTTTTTTTTGCGAAAGATATAGGATGAAGCAATCTTTTTTTTGTACAATCATGAATGTTATTTATGTTCGTGATTCTTATTTTGTGCAACTCAAAGGATGTGTGTGTGCACCTAAACCTTTCTACCATCCAAAAATGCACTACAACCTTGAAAATGTTGGCATATGGCATTGCAATAAATGCCACTAACAAACAGTGTCATTGGGTCAAAAGCATTACCACTAAATGTTTGAAGCATTTTGTCAAAGCAATCCAAAAGAGTTTTGAAGAGATTTTTGAGGGACAATACTTGTGGCAACCATCCAAGGTCAATTTCGAAACATAATGCAAAATCAATGTGGACCAAGGTTTCTCAACAATGTTTGTTTCATTGGATTATATTTAGTAAGTGTAGTTCATTGACAAAGATAACCAAAAATCAATCATACTATAAGCAATTGCTAATTAATTTTTATGGATATGGCATGTTTATCTTGGTTTTCTTGGAAACAATAACGACTTGCATATCATTGATTGATTTCCTTGGTTGTCAATTTATTGCAAGATTTGGGGAAGAACATCATTTATTTTGACATAAGCAATTACAAAAATAGCATAAACAACAAATCCGAATTGATTACAATCGCATTTTTATAGTCATGAAAATCACATTTTAACATAATGATCTTTGGGCAATGAGAGGCAGCAACTTGCTTTGAAATAAACTTTTGAACTTTGTACCAATTTGAATGTTTCAATGCACACCTCATTCTACATTCCAATGTCTATGATTTCAACTCTAAGCATATTATTTATCATCTCTTTTACTTGTGTGTTGTCTACAAGTTTGGGAATGGTTGTGCTAGGAGTGAAAAGAGCAATGAAAGGAATAGTTATTACATTGTTCAATTGTAGGCACGTTTGGAGTTTCTACAACTCTTCACACCTTTTGCAAGTTGAAATATTCACACACCTCCTTTTAAACAAGTTGGTCATCAAGCATGGTTGATTACTCTTCAAGGATGGCAACTTTTCTCAAAGTTGTTGCAATATATTTACAATCATACACACCTTAGACCTCATGGCACAATCTTTCAACGTGATCATCTTCTTAGTCTCCTTTGTAACTTTGAACTTACGACCTTTTCAATGTGACTGAGTCAAAGTTTTGATTCATCAAATTAGGAAGAATTTCTACTTCACTCATGTCAAATTATTCTACATTTTTTCATTTCATCTACATGGCATCTTGCACACATCCTTTCTCATGTCCACCCATCTTGACACATTTAGAAATAGCTAGTAGCGTATGAAGGTGAATGATTATTGCTTTGGTGTTTATTTTTATAAACCTCCAATGACTTTTGTAATGTGTCTTCCATAGATGTTTAAAGCTTGTTCAAGGTGAAGATAAACCCATAGCAACCCTTGAAAATTAGAGACTAATTAGGGTTTAATTACCCCCCATTTTATTTCCAAGTTGCTCATAGGCCTTTTTGCACATGTTGAACATCGATTTTTGTTATAGTGTTGTTGCACCCTATCCCAAAATGTTGTTGATTTTTGTTCATTTCCAATCATATGGTCTTACAAAATGTGGAGACATTACTTGCAAAGTTGGCTAGCTTCTTCAACAACCAAGTCCTTTCCCATTTTCAACTTCCTATTTGTTGTTGCAAAAATTGTAATGCTTGTTGAAAACAACACACCAAGCTCAAGAGCTTCTAGATATGCTTCAAAGAAGCTTTGTAACACCGTCACTTCTTCCACCTATTAGAAATAGTCAAATGCAAAGCTTGAGAAGCTCTAATATCATGCACAAAAGTGACAATGAAAGTACAAATTTCCACTAGGGTTCAAAAACTTTTTAATTCCAAGTGAAGGCGCAAGTGAGATTCACGTTTTCAGGTTTTTGCTTTTTGTACATTAGTTTACCATTAGAAAGCCATTTCAGGTGCTCTGTGGAGACGCTCTTAAGAGAGTTGACACTAGTGCTGGGTGGTTATTTGATTCTGTTTTTTGAAGATTTTAGGAATTTTAGAAAATTGCCAGTTGTGGTTTTTCCAAACTCCTCAAGGAATTGGCGATTTCTAGACAAAGCACAGAAAGAATCAATAGTTTTAAGGTTATTTGACTGGTTCATTGAAAACTTAAGAACCACAATAACTTCATCAGAATCAGCTTTTTGAACTTATACAACCAAAGTAATGAAATCAAAGAACCGTCCCCAGAACCGGCCACTTCTTATACCCACACAACACTGGTTGATGAGTTTGGTGCAATTTCCAATACCCACCAAAATACCAGTTTGCACTAAATGCAAGGTTTGATCTTGTGCAATCAGACAGCCACCTCTTGAAACCTTGTGCAAAATTAAGGTTTTGAAGCAACAAATTTTCCGGCAAAGGGCACAAGATTACCTTGCATCCTGACATGCTCTTGGTCTGCCAAAGTACCATTCCTTTTGCACTTAAGCATCTAAATTACAACCACAATATACTTCACAAACCCCAATCTGCATCACCAAGGGAAAAAACAAAAACAGCATACTGCAAAAAGATCACTGATGATGTTGGGATTATCAGCTGTGAATAGACCCAAATCTGCTCAGGATCTGTTGAAAATTGAAGCTTTGCAGCTGCATTAGGTGTGCTACAGACAGCAAGCTGTATAACTCAATTACTTCTTCAAGCATTTTGCAACTTTGAGCATAAGCTTATGTGCTATGCACTGCTTGCTGCTCTTCAGAGTCATGGTTACTGATCATGATGATCATTATGAAGCTCCCATCCTCAATAAGCACAAATACACAGTCCAAGTTTATAAAGCACAAATCCACAGTCCAAGTTTATACAGCACAAATCCTAACCTGCTGCACAAAGATTTTACATTTCGTCATGCATCAAAGGTTTCAGATTCTCTTGCTCCAAGCTTACATTGTCATGTTACACATTGTCACGTTCTTCATTTCAATACTTGGTAGTTTACACAAATTCACACAAATTCAAGTACCTTCTTGAGATTGACATGAACTTGTTGAGCTCCTTTGCAATTCATCTTGGATGATCTTCATCACAGCTGAACCTCATTTGTTGCTGATTGAAATCTGGAGAGTCCCATCGATACACACTAAAAGGAAGGCTCAGAAAGCAAAGAGATAACCCTATGTGAGAAACAAAACTCTGGCCTCCATCAATGTCTTTGTCAAGATATCTTCAATCAGAGATGAGCACTTTGATCTATATGTAATCTAGCTCACAACCATTTCTGTAAATCAGCATTTCATCCTTCAAGAATGGATGCACTTCTGCTGTTCTAGTAGCTCCTGTTATAGACAAGACCTCCTGCACAAAGGTTTCTTTACACATATTTGCTACCAACATCCCTCTACTTGGTATTATCACGAGGCAAGTGCAATGTGTTTCCAGCATTCAGTATCTACCCGCCACAGGGACATCTCTAGAAAAAAAGACACTCCCTGCCACTGGTGACAACTAGTAGTCAAGATTGTGTCACATTACCAGTAGCTTGATTACTCATCTATCCAGCTCCATCTTCACCACAATCTAGCTCTTTACAAAACAAAATATGTCGATGTTCAAAGTCTAACAACCTGTGGGTACCACACTTGGTCCACCATAATAAAACACCAATGAGAAGAACATGATTAAATCAGCTTGTGACTAGTTTTCCCTAACCCGCTTTGACTGATCTCCAGGGTCCCTTAATATTCACAACAACATCCAGACAAAGTCCTTTCTTTGCAGATAAATACAACCTACAACCAGGAACCAGTAGGGATACAAGTTGTTTTACAAAAAATCTCCAATGTGTGCCATGAGCAGCACTAAATAGGAGCCAGCTGTGACATTCCATTCAGTTCAGGGGATCTGAGGATGCAATAGAGTACTTGTAATGTGACAATCGAAAGATTTTTTTCCTTCCCAAGCAGTGCAGGAATTCCATGATAAAACCTTTCATCAGGGACTCCCTAGAAATAAACACACTACTTGGCATTTATGTTTGTAGGCACTTTTGTAGTACCTGCAGCTCGTTTGTCTCTTGCTGAAAATCTTGGCAGATTGAGGAGAGAGTTCACTCGGGTCACCCCTTCCAGGGCCGACCATTCTTCATCCTCATCTGCACCCAACCAATCTGCCAAACTACGTTTGCGTCGTGATTCACTGTGGACAATCTCCTTTGGTGGCTCTTCATTTAATATCTCTCCCACTTCTGCAGTGCCATTTGGTGGGTCTAGTCTTACAGGAGGCAGAGCTGTCTCTTCCACTTCTAGTTCTCCATCATCTGACACCACATGGGCTGTCTGAGGATTGACAACTTTCACAGGGAGATCAACTGACTCTGCAGATACAGGATTGTGACTTTCACAGAAGGGATCACTGTCTCCAGACAGCACGGAAGAAATATCTTCTCCTGTAGCATGTTCATGAGCTGAATCTGGGTCATCCAAGTAAAGGCAAACAACTGCACAGTCATCGACCTTTGATGTAGGGTACTTGAGTCTCCATACACGTACAGCTGACTCAACCAAAGCCCGGGCTGCTGTTGAGCGAGTGGGTGCTGAAGCAACTATATGCACCACTTCATCATTACTCAGCACATCCCATATCTGCATTGTCAAATGGTAATGTCATGTAATAGTGTAACAGGATTCAAAGGACACCATACATGCCACAAACATTCCTGGTGTGGTGTGCTGTAAGGCTCCCTACTCAAAAACTGCAAAGAAGAAATCTCTGCAACTTTTGAATGAGAGCTAACCTTGCCATTGCAAAGAGAACAGTGAGGAAATGTAGCATTTCCACACATACCAGTGGGACAGCCATACAGTACATTTACTAATATACAGATAACAAGCTAGCAAACACAACATGGCACCAGTTGGACTGCAAAAAAAAGTGAGCATACCCCATCTGATGCAAGAACAATAAACAAGTCCCTCTCTGTCAACTGTCGATAAGACATTTCTGGGACAGAAATGACCCCGTAATCTTTCAAGCAAAAGTCACCAAAAGCCCGGGCCATGGCTAGCCCTGGTGAGTCATCATATGGCAACCACACCCTTGAAACCTCTGGCTCATCATGTAGTGCAAATACTCGACCCTTGTATTCCCTTATGCGATCCGCTTCTTCTGTAAGTCCAAGACCCAGTTTGTTACAAAATGGACTTTCAAAGGCCAGAACTGGGATGTACATTTCATGCAGCACCTACTTTGCTCAAACTTGTCACAAGTACCATCTTATATAGCAAGGCTCCAATACAAGTGCAAATTACATAGATAATTACCCCCAGGGGTAGGGTGGCAATGTCAGGTTCACCATTGAATGAACAACTGCAAAAGCCATAACATAAAGAGTTTCAATTGAAGTTTCAGCTCCTGAGGTGAAAAAAGTGGAGAGGACATTTACGAGGCAAGTTGGGTTTCAAGTCAACTGTCAACTGGATGGCTTTCAAGATGCCATTTTCATCTCTGGTTCCCATAATTGCCCGAGAGTCTCCCACATTCCCAATCACAAGGTGTTTTCCCTACAGTGAAAACAATACACAAGCTTACAGATGCTTCATTAACCCATCTCGTCAAAAACAAACGTCCCAAACACCACCACAAAACAAGCCTTCCATATCTATGACTTCAGCAAAGAAAAACTCAAAATCAATGCAAAGACCCAAGTTCATACTGATCTGCACATAATCAGAATAATTCCTCCGAACTCAAATACAAAGATACAGTTGACATTGATCTGTGCCTAAAAACCTGCCCTAACTTTTGTAGTGTATTTAGACAACCTGGATTTTGAGGCGCAAGAACTCAGCTATGGAAGATCTTATGAAACAGAAAAAATCTTCCAGAGCAGAACTGCATATCCTCTGAAAATTAGGGCAAGTTTTTACCCCAGAGAAGGGTCAGTGCCCTTGACCCTTCCTTGTCTTTTGGTGCCTGCCACTTGCACTACCGCCCTCAGGCCTAGGCACCTCAAATCAAGGAAGGGCCTATGGAGGCCCTACCCTTCTCCTATACATATAATCCTGTCTTCAAGCTTCAGCTGTCTGTGAAACAAAGCAGGGTTAAAGTTTTCTGCTGACCTGTTTCAAGACTGTTACGGCGGTGGTACCACTGCAGAAGCAGTCAATGAGTGGATGTGATTGCAACTCTTTGTCCATCACTTGATAGGCTGTGAGATGCGCCTGCTTCCAAGGTGCAAACATTGGGGGCTTGCTTACAGGCTCAGAATTGTGATTGGGTGGAGGATTTTCCAATATAACAACACCACCACCCTCACTCAATTCTGATTGTGCAGTGTCTCTGTCAGACTCATCAACATCGCCGATCGCACTCTCATATATACTGCTCACATTTGATCCATGGTCTGTCTGTGTGGTCTCGCATAGCTCTGCATTGTTGTCATCATCTGATTCACTCTCTTCCTTGTTGCTGTCCTCCTTAATCACAGCCAGTTCCTCTTGCCAGTACTGGAACAGTTTTGAAGGTAAAGAATCCCTCACCCTTCTAGCAACAAGATGGCCAAAAGGACCATGTCCATCATATACCCCACAGTACACTGTATCTTCCATGGATGCAAAATCCTGCACAAAAGGAGGAGAAAAAGAATAATCTTAGACAGTTGAAAGAAAGTGGCAAGCCATCTAAAGCTCCTCCAGATACATACATGCCAAAAGGAAATTTTGCCATGAGAAAAAACCAAAACAGATCTTACACAAAATACCCAAAGAAAACTATAGGGGAAAAACCTACCTCCCATACAATCATGGCATCCTGGTTGGTTCCTTTCCGACCTTGTTGTGTATAGATACATGAGATGTTACTTGCACCATTGCTACATGTCCTGCCAGAAATGGTGGCCAGAAGCTCATCGTTCTTGGCCTCCATACTCAAAGTTTCCAGTGCTTGTCTCCTCAGTTCCTTCTTCCTCTGTCTCCTTGATCCGTTGTTCATCTGTTTGCCCCGCACATTCCCTGCTCTTACCGCCTGCGTTGACGACATACACGACCCCATGTTGTAGTACACAACTCCGCACTTCGCCCATCTCCCTCCCGCCAATCCCCAAAACACACACACAAATCCCCGCACGCGCGCGCGCGCACAAACACACACGCGCACACACACACACCTGAGCTCAATCCTCCTCTTCTCTTCCTCTTACTCTACCTCCTCCACTCCATAGAACAGTGATCGCTTGCTACTACACTTTCCCTCCTTGCTTGCCAATCAAACAACAGAGCTTCAACTTCCAACAAACAAACCATACCATCCATCATAGCTTACGAAACACAAACGCATCATGCTCCAAAAATTAAATCACCTCTGTTCTTTCACCCAGCTGCAGCAGCAGCAGCAGCTCCAATCCCTACAACAACGAAAAATACAACAAGACCACAAGAAGACATCATCATAATAACACAAAGCAAACCATTTTCTGAACTCCCCTCCCCCCGCCCCAAAAAAAAACAGAGAGAGACAGAGACGGATAGGGAGAGAAACCACAAAAAGGAAAGGCAGTCAGTCAAGGGAAGAAAAAAAAACACAAAAGCAAAGAAAGAAACAGAGCAGCAGCAGGCGTACAGCAATACCGAAGAAAGCGAGCAAAGCTCGGAGATGTTTGAGCTTGAGAGGAAACCGGGAAACGTGCAACGACAGAAGAAGAAGGAAAAGAAGAAGAAGAAGCAGATGAAGAAAGACGACATTTTAGGGTTTGGCGAAACTTTTTTTACTGGCGAAACTTCTTCAAAAAGTGAAATTCGAAATTCGGCAAAGAAATCATTTTGGAGGTTTTCAGTCGCCAGAAGTGAAGTGAGGGAGAAAAAAACAAAAAAAAACTGTAAAAAATCGCCATATTCATGTTATTAGTTTCCATTATGTAGAAGGATAATTTTTATATTTTTATTTTTATTTGGTTTATAGCCAGATTTGGCTAAATCTTCCTTGTGCCACTTCTTTTTTTTTAATATAACATCTTACTACACATGATTGGCACTTTGGCTATAAACAAAAATTCCTGGGGACAAAAAAAGAATCACACTCAGTAGCCTACCCAGCCAGGTGGGGTTGGAAAAGCAAACAACAAAATACAAGAGGGCGTGTCACACTGTGACCTTGCCAGTTACATTAATTAGGATCTTAAGGCAAAAGAAGAATTATGGAAACTCAAATATTTCACCATGCAAAAAATATTATAATCTTTCAAAAAAATCCTCTAAAAGAAACCAAAATCCTTCAAGATATTATTATTATAACTCTATTAGAACTAATCTCAAGTTTCAACACAAGCCAAAATATATCATGTTTCAAAAATCCTCATATAAAAATAAATAGACCTATTATTATTATTATTTATTACCTAGGGGCCAAAATCCCCTTAAGCTACTATACTCTATAATGAATCTAAACACAATAATATCCCTGCCTTGCCTTGCCTTGCCTTGCCTTGGTAGCTGGCAAGGCCAATAAAATCAAAAGTGTGGGATAAGTTAAGAAACCAATAAGTTAAGTCCTTATAACGTAAGGATCCAGAGGGCGGGACGTTCTGGGAATGAGGGCCCCCTGTGAGGTGTGAGTCGAGCACAGGGCCCGAATTCCCAGAACTTCTCGGCCCTGGAAAGTATTCGAGCGTAAAGATCTGGTACAATTTTGACGGCTCTGATTTGGTTCGGTTCGTGAAGGAGGAGAGGGAGGTAGGTACCTTCCGAATGAGGTGTCGTCCTCCTCTTGAGGAGGGAAGGAAATTTTATCTTTGAGAGTTAGGCACCCTTCACATACACTAATAAAAAATTGTGCCAATTCTTTTATGGAAGATTTAAAAAAATTGGGGTAGATGTGTATTGCAAACTAGTGCAATTATACCCCAAATAAGTCATGTCCTTACAAGAAAAATAAAATAAAATAAAACTTGAGATAGGTGTTGGTTGCACTAGGCCTATGATAGGCCATCAAGTCAAATGCTGACAAAAGAAATATATATATACAAATTTGAAAAAATATATATTTATAGAAAATGGTGGATGCTACTTATTGTTGCACTGAATAGGCATATTACAGAGCATTAAGTCAAGTGGTTACAAAAGATATTTATTTTATTTTATTTTTATATATGGGAAAAATAAATATATAATTGGATGATGAGAGATAAGTGTTGTTGCACTAGGCCTATCTATATAGGTAGAGCATTAGTTCAAGTGCTTGCAAAAGAATAAATAACTAAATTTTGGAGATAGGTGTTTTTGCACTTGGTTGATGCCTAGGCATCTTAAAGTGGCTTTTTCAACTGACTTTACTCCTCTTCACAAAAGAAAAGTTTACCTACTAAAGTTAACCGTAAAGTCAGGCGATTAGGGGGCGAAAAGAGTCAGTTTCGGCATAATAGTGCATCAAACGCGTAACTGGGAACGAAATAACTGGGACCCAAACTAGTTTTTCCACCAACTCTGGTGGTAAACTGAGTTTCATCCCCTCTTTCCTTTTTCGTGAGCGCCTCCACTCCTGCTACATGTATTTTCACTGCTTCTACCTGTACAACTATTATAATTAGGTTCTCTCAAACCTTGTGCATTAAATGCTGAGTTTTAGCATTTCGTATTGAGATTTAATAAAATTTCCTTAGTTTGGGGATACCACCAAAAGAGGGGATAGGGGGTGAAAGAGAGGGTGACTTTACAGATAACTTTACTCTATGTCAGAAATATTGAAATTTTCACCCAAAAAATCCTTTAAATTACAAAGAACAAAATTTAGTGAAGGGAAATAGAGAAATATTAGATAGAATAGTTTAGAATATTTTATTCTCAACAAGGAAACTTCAAAATAAAATAAGTACCTATTAAAAATATTGAAACTGAAATGTTGAACTTGTCATGGTACTAGGGGTACTCAACAAGATTTGTTGGCGAGTTGATTGTGCAGGAAGATTGATGAATTTGCTTTGATTTAAAAAGCCAAGAGAGAAAAGGGTGAAGGGGGCGGGGGGCGGGGGCTTCAATGCCAATCAGTTCTGAGCTTGTGGTTGCGTGTGTTGATTTGACAAGAAACCTAGTTTTGGTGTGATCACGCATTCATTAATGCACTGGCCACAATAGCCATGGCAGCTGCCCATGGGAGTTGTGAAAGGGTGGCCCAGGCTATTGGGAGAGGGATGGGTGTTGTGGAAGGGTGCCCTGGCTATTGGGGGAAGAACAGCTGGAGCTGCCACGGCTATTGTGACCAGTGCATTAATGAGTGATTATCAAAACTATGTTTGCACCTCCCCCCCCCCCTCATCGCCATTGGATGGTAAAAGAAGGGATGCTGCTTAAGGTGGCCTCGGGCCAATTTTCACATGGACAAGTATTAATTCTTTTGTATAAATTAAATATTACTAAGGTCAGTTTCGCTTGGAAAAAATGAATATTATTATTTTTCTAATATTAATTATTTTTTTATGAATTTCAAATTACTAATCTTTCATGATCTACCGGGTGATATTATCATATGAGGAGTGAAATTATTCAGATTGGCAGCTTATGATAACTAACCGTAGTACCTTGGCCATTTCAACACATGTCCATCGAATAATTAATTAATTTTGAAATTTTCATTTCAATAAATAGAATATTCCTAAATATTCACTATTATCCTTCACAATATTTTTTGATTAGGAAGAAATAATTTTCGAAAATTTCAACATTTTTTTAAATAATATAATTAATGTTGAATTGGCAAAGATACTCCGGATAAAGTACATATTCAGAATATCCCCACCCCCGACCCCCCCCACGCCCCTCCTCATCAAGCAGTTAAAGCCGATCCATGGACGGATGGATGATATCTCACACACCCTATTCGAGACTCTATTGGTGTTCATCACATCCAACATAGAGTGTTAATTGTTTCGGTAGATCCAATTTTACAACCGTTTTGTACTAGAGAATGGCCCATATACAGCAGATTTTGCCCGATATGGCCTCATCGGACAAGCCCATGCCCAGCCACCCCCTCCCCCCTTGCCTTGCCTTGCCCTGCCTTGCCTTTAGTAAGGCAGAATCTCGCACCGGTGATACTCCCAGGCTGCGAGCAAAAATTCAAGGACGAGACAAAGAGAGAGCCGTAACAAGCTTCCTTACCCATAAACCGTAACTAAAGAGGTTTTCAAATTTCATGAAACCTTACAAAAGTGGGCGGAAGGAAGGCCCTTTTCTAATCAAATTACGAAGATTCCACGAATGGAAGGTTCCGTTTCTAATTTTCAAGGACATTCTGTGGACTGAAAATGTGTCGAGAAAATAAATCTGAAAAGTTCTTTTAACTGTAGGATCCGTATGGTGTTGTTGGCCGGATAACCAGCCAGGCAGGGTGAACCAGTCAGTACCCACTCGTTCGTTCGTACCTTCACCTTTCCTTTTGAGTGAGGCCTCTTCGGTGGTGGCCATATTAAGCCTGAAAATAAATTTTGTTCGATTTGAACTTCCGACATACAATCCCAGGCTTCTGATGGTTTATTACCCGTCTCATCATCGACTTCCGTTTTTGGCTTGTTATGGGGTTTGGGTTGGCCAAGAAGTAAGTACTACGGAATTGCTATTGCTAAAGCATAAGGCATGTCGTGCCTTTCTTACACCGGAAAGGGAGAAAAAAAAAAAAAAAAAAAAAGCCTGGCCAAGAAGCACAACAACAAACACCCGTGCATCACAATTAATAATAATAGATGGTGTCAGGATAGTAAATTTTGTATATATATATAAGTTTGATTCATAATAAGGTGACGGACCTAAATTAACCTTGGTAAGCAATGGTTAAAAAATAACAATAGTTGGTACCATTCAATACCCAATGGTATGCAAAATTATGAGGCAAAAACAATTTCCCAAATTAATTGTAAATTTTTTTTTCATTTTTCCTCTAAAATATGGAAATAAATCCAAAGACATCACAAATTGTTCAAGTTAAGAAATCTAAAAAGCTGAAACCTCCCCCACATTTATTTAGCCTTGCCTACCAAGGCAAGGATATTATTATTGTGTTTAGATTCATTATAGAGTCTAGTAGCTTAACGGATTTTGGCCCCCTAGGTAATAATAGGTCTATTTATTTTTATATGAGGATTTTTGAAAGATGATAGATATTTTGGCTTGTGTTTGAAACTTGAGATTAGTTATAATAGAGTTATAATAATAATATCTTGAAGGATTTTGGTTTCCTTTTAGAGGATTTTTTGAAGATTATATTTTTTCATGGTGAAATATTTGAGTTTCCATAATTCTTCTTCTTTTGCCTTAAGATACCTTTTTAATGTAAATGGCAAGGCCACAAGTGTGACGCACCCCTTGTTTAATCCTAATCTCGGTAACTACTTAGCCTAATACTGTAGTAATACCTTCAAGGCCATTTCAACACATGTCCGTTGAATTATTAATTAATTTTGAAATTTTTATTTCAACAAATGGAATATTCCTAAATATTCACAAGTTTCCTTCATAATAATTTTTCGATTTGGAAGTTGAAAATTTTAACATTTTTTTAGAAAATAATATAATTAGTGTGGAGTTGGCCAAGGTAGTAAGGTACAAGGCTGCAGAGTTGTAACTCACGAAAGGACTACTTTGCAAGAAGATTCCAATTATGGAATACGCTCCAAAAGAAAGTGCATCGATAGTCCATTGGGTTTTGAGTCTGTTTTTTTGTCGAGTCAGATGTTTGACTTCACATCTGTGATTGCATTGCCCAGTTTTGAATTAATGATTTTTTTCACATCTTGTGAATCAAGATCACAACCATTTTCATCTTCCAATTAATTTGGCTTTTCACCATTAACTCCATTTTTTTTTTTCATTTTTTGGCTACAAATTGCCAAAAAGAAACCTTGGATTCAATAAAGTACCTTGAGACATGGTAAAGACATGACAAACACCTTGCATTGTGGCATGGCACTCAGGCTTCACACAATGCACAATACGCACAATGCACAAGCCTCGCACAACTTCAAAGAAGAATGCACCTTGGAATTTGTATGAGTTCGTCCTCAAGTTTGCAGCAAGAGAAAGAGGCCAAAAATGGGAATTTGATTTGTAGAAGCTTGATTGGGAATTTGTAATTGTAGCTCGTTCAACAACATCTTCTAGCACAAGCTTTTGGAATCAATGTAGTCCCCCCCCCCCCATAATTTCAGCAACAATCTCTTCACAAATTGCAACAACCATGTCCATCAAAGCTTGGTGTTCCACCTATTCAAAAAAGAAAAGCATTTTCAAACAAATTGTATGATATAAGTGACAATGAAATTCTACAAATCTATAGAACCATAAATAGCTTGTGACTACAAAGGTCCATGGAGTTGTATGGAAGTTGGCTACAAGAAAAAATAAAATTGAGCTTGTCACATTGACCACTACATCTATTGCGATAGAGCTAGGGAGGCCCAAAACACATAAAAGTGGGGAGCATTTGTCAACAATGTCTTCTAAAGGGTGAAAAAAATGATGTACCAAGACCAAGAAAAACTTGAAATTGAAAGTAATTCTATTAATCACAAGGGGTGAAAAAACACCGGATCATCAAGCATGGTCTTTACTTTGCATGCTTTATTCCAGGATTGATCTGTTTAAAACAAAGCTAACACACACTCCAAAAAGAGTGCAATTTGAGAAATGACCAAGTTAAACCTTTTTTTTTTTAAATAATTATTTGCCAAAAATGTCCAACAAAAAAAAAAAAAAAAAAAAAAAAACAAGGGGAAGTTTTAAAAAAAGGGAAAAAGGGGGCCAAAAAGTACCGAGAAGGTTTTCCAAAAAAAATAAAAAAAAAAACAGGAACAAATAAAAACCAAACAAAAAAA
>Ga0116231_10007702_pt1 | contig 19470 bp, 19 predicted proteins | sample S1TSphgellanicum_2_FD_89695 | JGI IMG/M metagenome (GOLD analysis project Ga0116231, IMG submission 89695) | Host-associated microbial communities from peat moss isolated from Minnesota, USA - S1T2_Fd - Sphagnum magellanicum MG | ecosystem: Host-associated > Plants > Peat moss > Unclassified...
AAAAAAAAAAAAAAACAAAAAAAAAAAAAAAAAAAAAAAAACAAAAAAAAAAAAAAAAAAAAAAAAAAAAAAAAAAAGAGAAGGAAAATGGGCATTTCCCAACCATTTAGTTCTAATTTCCTAAAGAGAGAGTCTCTTGTGTGCGAGTCTCTTCTGTTTCTCTGTCTTGTCTCCGCCTCCATCTCTTCCCGCTACATTTGGTAAACCTAACCCGAACCGAACCCGAACGTAAATGGGAGGTTGGGGGGGGGGAGACAGACAGAGAGACAAACAAACGAAGAGAGAGAGAGAGAGAAAGAGAGAGAGCAGACACACAAGAGACATCATCACGGAAACTGAAATTTCCAGCTCTCATCAATTTGCAATCGCAATTTTAGTTTTATGAGTGGGTTTGAAAAAAAACAGAAAAAGAAAAGTGAATAACTAATCTTGGATTGTGAGAAATATTTTTGCAGGGTCACATGTTGAAGCACAACACTGACTGACTGACTGACTAACTGGGGATGCTGCTCTCAATCAGCTCATCATCATCATCATCATGCCCACAGAGCAAGAGTAGCAGGAAATTAGGGGCATATGAAGATGGGAAATGGGTGTCAAGAGATGGAGTTTGTTGCAACCTCCAACAAAGAAGAAGAAGAAGAAGAAGAAGAGGAGGAGGAGGAAGAGGAAAAAGAAGCTGCTGAAAGCTTTTGTGTATTTTCGGATCCGATTGATTATGGTGGAAGTGGTTGTGATGATGGAGGAGTATCTGGTGGTAATAGTAGTAGTAATGTTAATAGCTCATCGTGCATTGTTGTTGTTGCTGGTGAGATCGGAAGTGGTGATGTTCTTTCGCCTTACTGTTATGAAGACGTAGAAGAAGAAGAAGAAGAAGCAAGTGCTTTTCCTAGTATGCTTCCAGTTGAATCTGCTGATTTGGACTTGTCCGGTAGTAATGCTGCTGCTGCTTCTCTCCGAGAATTCGATGTTGTCAGCGTAGATGGAAGCCATCATCGAAAGCAGCGGCAGCAGATTTTGGCAGACACAACTCCACAGTTCAGGGAGGAGGAGGAGGAGGAGGAGGAGGAGGAGGAGGATGATGCCGCCTGTGAAAAGTTGCGAGTTGTAACGGCCAAGAGGAAATCGCTATCGCTACGTATAGAAAATGATTATGCTGGTGGAGGAGCAGGAGATGAATGTTGCCTATCAAACAAACGGATTGTCGCTCCGCCGGAGGAGATGTCTGCCAAGTCGTCCCCGCTAAGAGTACGGAAGAGGATGGTGGAGGAGGAGGAGGAGGATATGCAAACTGGCATTTCTGAAGATGCGGAAGAGCGTCGGAAGAGTTTAGTGAGTGCTGCAAGAGCCTCCTCCTCCTCAGAGGTGCCGAAATTCAAATGGGGAGACCTGGATGATGAAGACCTAGAACAGATGCAGCAGGTTGGCGGAGGAGGAGATGTCCAGAAGGGCTTCTTGGCGTTGCCAACCTCACAACAAGAAGAAGATGCTGTTGCCGATGAATCTGCTCAAGAAGAAGAATTGGCTTCGGAAATTGCCGTTGCAGGAGAGTCTCAAGGAGTTGTTGCTCTTCTGTCGCTACATTCGCCGCCAGATTCTCAGAGGTTTTTGTTGCCGAATGCAGCAGTGCCAGATGTGGTCCAGGGTGCATCCCTGGCTCTTGTTGCAGGTGGTGGTGATTCTCAGCGGGAGTATTGTTTGCAGAATGCCACAACAACACCAGAGGAGGAGGAGGCTGGGGGCCCTAGTTTGAGTGAGGTTGGGACAAATCTTGACAATGAAGTGGTCGTTTCAGGACTTGCAATGCTGGCAATGTGTGAACTGACTGCTGCTGTCTTGGCACCTGATGGAGTTGCTGCTGGAGGGTCACTAGCAACAAGAAAAGGTGAAGTTGCCACCAAACCAGATGACCACCTTGTGGTGGAGGAGAACTCTGAAATTGGTATTGAGTTAGAAAACAAGATCACCACATCCCTCCTTGCTGCTGGTGTGATGTCTCCTCCATCTCAAGCATGCAATGAGTGTGATGTGCAGCAGCATTCCTCCGAGTTGTCAGGATGTACAACACCAGCCCCATCTGCTTTTATGGCTACAGACTCTGGCTTGGCATCAGTCCATGACTGTGATGATCCATTGACAGACAGAGTCATGGAGAAGTGTGCTATAGTAGTTAATACTCTGGAAGCATCACTAGATGGAACTGGAGATATTGACTCATGCAATCCAGATGTAGTGACAATTGACTTGGCTCCATTGGAGACCTCTTGTGAAGGTTTGACAGCAGGAGCGGATGCTGCTTTGGAAAGGGTTGATGGGTCAGTGAAAAGTGCAGAAGAGCAGATGATGGATGTTGGAATGATGATGACAAATGGCATGATGATTGAGAAATATGACGAGGGTAAGTTGCTACCATCAAGATGAAATTGGCATTTATGTTACTATCTGCTCTTGATGATATTCCTCCAGCACTGAACATGTGCAGATCCATGAGAGGGAGTGTTGGATTGTACACACAGTGTGTGAGTAATATCATGATTTCTCTGTGTATCTTTAACCATATGTAAAATTGGGTTTCTGCCTTTATGCAGGAGAATGCAAGGAGCGGTTTCGCCAGAGATTGTGGTGCTACTTGTTTGAGAATCTGAACCGAGCAATTGATGAGCTTTACTTTCTTTGTGAGCTGGAGTCAGATGTCGACCAGATGAAGGAGGCACTTATTGTCCTAGATGAAGCTGGTGTTGATTTTAAAGACCTCAAAATGAGAGTTGATGGCTTTGACAGAGTCAGGAAAGGTCCAGGTCTTCCCCGCCCTGTTTCTGCAGCAAGTACAAGCAGTTCCATCTCTTCAAAAGATCAGCAGCGTCGTCCTCGTGCAATCGCTTGGGAGGTGAGTGACTCCTGAGGTCAGCAGGATGCTCTGCTTATACATTTCAGCTTTTTCTGTGCCTGTTGAGATTGTCTGTGTATAAGTTCATACAATATTCTACTCCTTGCCAAAGAATGTTGTGAAATTATACCTTACAGGTACGTCGTGTGACCACAACATCTCAACACCGAGCTGATATGCTTTCCTCTTCTCTGGAAGCTCTCAAGAAAGCACAGAGTGCTCAACAAGCCCATAGCCGCCCACAAGGTAGAAGAAGAGACACCTCGCGTGTCCTTTCTTTTGACCGGGATCCTGAAGATGATGTGTTCAGTAAATTCCTGATGTTGAGAGAGTCTGTCTGTCCACTGCGTGAAAGTGCCATCTCTAAATCAAGAGAGAATCCTCCACCAGTCAGGGAACCTGCTGTCATTTCTGTTGATTCTTCCTCAAAGTCAAAGGACATTCTTCCCAGTCGCAGGGATATCTTTCTGAAGTCAAAAGACCCTCTGTCAGTGTTCAAGGAAGTTCCAGGGAAGTTGGTGGATGCAATACCTGTATCTACAGATAGCCCTTCCAAACCCAGAGAAAGTCAGTCTTCCAAAAATCAGTCTTTAAACCTAGAACCCCCTCTTAATGCAGAAAGACGACATTGTGACTCCATTGGATTCAACGCAGAAGATTGTGCTGCCTCTGAAGTTGTAACCTATCATCATAGTACCTCATCAGCACGAGCCTCTCCTCAAGAAAAGGAAGCCGGCAAGAAGGGAGGTTCCTTAAAGGATGAAATGTTAACCAACAGGAGTACTGACTCAATGGGCAAAAGGTCCACATCAAGTGCATCCCAGATTGATAGATTCATGAGGCCAACAGCATCCAGTGGGCAGCGTGTTGCATCTAGAGAGAGGGAACAGAACCTGCCTGTAGGTAAGAGTCCTTCAATGGAAGCTTGGAAAGAGAAGCGAAATTGGGAGGACATTCTCTCCTCTCCTCTCAATATTGCATCACGAGTGTCAAGGTCTCCTGGTCCTGGTCGAAAGAGTACAGAGCGTGTGCGTGTCCTCCATGACAAGCTGATGTCACCTGAGAGGAAGAAGAAAACTCCAACTGAGACGAAAAAGGAGCAGGAGGAAAAACAGGCTCGTGCAACCCGATTACGAATGGAGCTAGAGATGGAGAAAGTTCAGCGTCTTCAGCGAACCACAGAGAAGCTGACTCGTGTAAGTGAGTGGCAGGCAGTTCGAAGTAGTAGGCTGCGAGAAGGAATGCATGCGCGGCAGCAACGTGGGGAATCACGACATGAAGCTCATCTTGCGCAGATTGCCCGGAGAGCAAGTGATGAGAGTTGTAAAGTCAGTGAAGTACGGTTCATAACTTCTCTTAGTGAGGAGAACAGAAAACTTTCATTGCAGCAGAAGCTCCAGGATTCTGAGACACGGCGGGCTGAGAGGCTGCAAAATCTGAGGATCAAGCAAAAAGAAGATTATGCAAGGGAGGAAGCAGCACAGGAGAGACGTCGACACCTGGAAGCAGAGAGGTTGCAGCGCATTGCAGAGGCACAACGTAGAAAAGAAGAGGGAAAAGCAAGGAGGGAGGAGGAAAGGAAAGCTGCCAGTGCTGCAAGGGAAGCTCGAGCTGTGGAACATGTCCGGAAGAAGGAAGTGCGAGCAAAGGCTCAACAGGAGGAAGCAGAGCTGCTGGGGCAGAAGCTAGCAGAGAGGTTGAGAGAGAGTGCACTCCGGCGCAAAGTCTACTTGGAACAGATCAAGGAGCGTGCAATTATGGATCTTGATAAACAAGACAAGAGAAGTAGGGATATTCTATCAGAATCACCTGTAAGATTGCGGGATCAGGTATCTCCTTCAGGTCGGAGGACTTCAAGTAGAGAAAAGGTTGCTCCTGGACAGATATTTGAAAGCGAATCAGTGACCGACAGGGATTTGACCTCAGGCGAATTGGTGGGTAATGCCCGAAGTAATATTGCTGCTGGTTTGTACCCTATGGCTGGGAGCAATGACAGCATTCCCCTGCAAAAGCAAGCTCTTAAGAAAAGGGTAAAGAAACTACGGCAAAGACTTGCCAGCAGGAAATCAGAGTTTCTGGAGCGCTCTCCTGGAGTAGATGGATATGGAATGGGCAGTGCTTCTCTGGCAGGTGATTCTATTTGTATCTTTCATTTGCAGAGATTCTTATTTGAATGTAACTGTTCTCTATATAATTGGCATGACAATTTCTGTGAAGTTCAAGTTGAGACATGCCTGATCTTGTTGATGGTTTTGAGGATGCACTCTTCTTGTGTCCACTCTTATAAACAGGTGCAGCACGGTCTAGAATAGGGAGGTGGCTGCAAGAGCTAGGACGACTGCAGCAGACTCGGAAACCTGGGAACTTCTCTGTCAGCTGCCTTATCATTGCTGAGATGGTGAAGGTATGTTACCTTGATTAACATGTACTCTGCAATCACATAGGCACATTGAGGTCTACCCATGAGTACCTTCTGTCTGGACCTTTTTATCAGGTCTCACTGCTGGTGTGTTAGCTGTCAGTGAAATTCTCATCAGTGACAGATGATTTGAAGAATGGCAGGACTCTTTAGAGAGTTCTATATATATCTTTGAGACAACCCTGATCAATTTGATGCATATTTAGTTAGTATGACAAGCATTGAAGTGCAATGAGGTGAATGAAGTTGTACAGCAGCCTAGGAGATGTAAGCAATGGTGTCATCACTGAAGTCATTGAGTCTGGTGGCATTATATTGGGAAATTGGACCCCTTGCCCTTCTGTGTAACATGATGTGTAACAGTGAAAATGGTGTCTTAATCTTTGCATGCAACATCTGCCCAGGGTTATCTCAACTTAATCATGAAGGCTTTTGTTGAGTGCTACTGCAGTATTTGGAGGATAAGGAAGCTGAACTGCATGCAGCTCGACAACAAGGTCTTCTTGATTACATTGCAACAGCACTACCAGCTTCCCATTCATCCAAGCCAGAAGCCTCTGCACTCACAGTAGCTCTTCTGCGATTACTTGCAGTTCTTCTGTCACCCCCAGCCAATCGGAGCTACTTCATTGTCCGCAATCTTTTACCTCCCTTGATCCCAATGTTGTCTACAGCATTGGAAAATTTCAGCACCATCGACTATTCCTTGAATAACCAAGGAGCAAATGTCGTTGGTTCTGGTCCTGGTTGTAACAGCTCCAAGGATGGACCTGCTGCTTCTAAAGATGCTGTAAATAGCTTGAGTGGCAGCATGAAAGATGAGAAGATGTCTGCTGATGAGAAGTTAGAAGTGATGCAAGAGGTGCTGGAAGGGTTGCTTTGGGCAGTGACTGCTATTATAGGCCACGATTGCCTTGAAGAACGCCAGCTGCAAATGCAAGAAGACTTGGCAGAGCTGATTGTGGCTTGTGAGGTTCTTCATCGTCTGCGGAACCTTTTTGCACTCTTTGATCGGCCACAAGTTGAGGGGGCAGCAATTCCAGGTCCAGTTCTTTTGGGCCTGAGGTTGTTGGAGACCTTAACAGGACCAAGAGGAAAGATCCTTACTGCAGCTCATGAGGCACCTGTGAATATAAATAGATGCCTTCCATGCCTGCCACCAACCTCAGACATTGGAAATAGTGTTATTATTGAGGATGGGGCAGAAGAGAGCATTCCTCACCTTCCTGATTTAAGTGAGCAGGTCTTGAAGAGCGATGATGTATTTTTTATAGTGCCAGGTCCAGACACTACAGAAGAGGAGCAGGGAGAGAAAATTGAAGAGAAGAATGGTGAGAAGAGCAAAACCTCTGATACATCAGTGGCGCACGGCCAGGCATCTGTTGTCTTGAACATGCGGACCAAATATCTTCTGGCAGCAATTGCAGAGACAGGCCTTCTTGGACTCCCTTCACTTCTTACAGCTGTGCTTCTGCATGCAAATCCTCGATCTTCACCAGAGCAGGTACAACGGCAATAATCAGACTACAGGATACAGGGCTTAATGAGGATGGGCATTTTGTGTATATAATGGATGCCTAAGAAGGCATCCATTATATGTGTATTGTGTATATAATGGATGCCTATATTATTTGTTCTCAAGCATACATCCTTTTTTTGAACCAATTCTGGATTGGTGGCAGGCAGCATGTGCACTCCCATCCAACTTTGAAGAGGTGGCTACAAGTGTCCTACGTGTACTCAACAATGTTGCCAGGCTTGACCTTCCTCTTCTGCAAAACATGCTGGTATGATCTCTGGTTTTGCTGCAGAACCACATTGGTAGGCATGATTAAAAAACTGGGATATGCTGTAACCAATCTTGTCTATTGTCTATCTTTATGATGGATGTAATTTTAAAGCATTATAGCATGCTAGTGCTGCTCAGATTTTCTTCCCCTGAAGTCTGCTGACTTTTTGGAAATGCCAGGGACTTCCTGATTTGAGGATGGAGTTTTTCCACCTTGTTAGCTTTCTGCTGTCACACTGTACTTGCAAATGGAAGACTACCACAGACAAGGTTTGCCCTCAATTCAGACTTGGCACATCTTTTAAAAGATGATGTGCACATATTCAATAGCATGTTTCCTGGCTGGTACTAGTCACCTCTGAGGTCCAATTTACACTCTTTTCCTTGTCATTGCACAAGCACTTAAATTTACTTCATGCTTGTTTCCTTCTCTTTCCTAGATCAAGTTCTCATATTGCTTTGTGGCAGACTCCAGGATCACTATCTGTATGGATATTCTGGAGCTAACTGAAACTATCATCTGAAAGTTCTTTGAAGATCTGTTAGAACCTGCAGGCTAAAGTGGCCAGATGTTCTGGTTCAGGTTTGAATTCTGGAAAAGAAAAGCTAGCTGATTATTAACTGTGGCAAAACCTTCACTCTACATGGCAGGTTGCTGCCTTGCTTCTAGAGACACTGTTACTGCTCGGCTACACTGCATTGCTGCACCCAGGAAATCAAGCAGTTTTGCGCTGGGGCAAAAGCCCTACTATCCTTCACAAGGTAGCCCTGGTAACCTTTGTGCTTCAATATCTATTAGTAAGCATTATTGGATGGTTTGTGTAATGTCAGAGGAGGTTTTATTTCAGGATGTCCTATGGATTCTCTATGTTCATGTAACTAAATGGCCTTCACACTGGTCCTGTGTCCAGATGTGCGATCTTCCGTTTGCTTTCTTCAGTGACCCCAAGCTGACCCCTGTTCTGATAGTCACACTGCTAGCAGTGTGCTATGGTAGTGAGCGCAACCGGGATGTTGTCCAACAAGAGCTCAGCATGGATATGTTGCTTACCTTCCTGAAAAGATCTAGGGAGAAGATTACTCAAGTTACAGAGTCTGAAAATGACACAAAACCCGAGGATGAGGAAGTGGTGGTGAAGACAAAGGCTAAAGTAAGTTGGGGATCAGAATCTGAGTCAGGTGGCGCAAGTACAGCCCGTGGCCGTTCTCGTCAGAAGCAACCACTGCCAGATGTCTTTTTTGCCTCTCCCAAGAGAGTCAATTGGAATCAGACAAGGAATGGGGTCAACATCAATATGACCTCCAGTGATGGAGACAATGCAGCAAAAGAAACCAAAAGTGCAGTTTACAGGAGTGGTGGTCGGAGTACTCCCATTACTGACTTGCAAACATTGCCAGTGAAGAGAAGCAAAGGTGGTTCCTCTAGTTTTCTTTCCTCATCACTCCCAAGCAGATTTCCCACTGTTTCTCTTCCCGAGTCAGCTGCCTCTGGGACAAATGAACTTTTAGGAGATGGCATGGCATCTTTCCCATTTCCTGCAGCTTTGACATTGCAGAACCGGTTTCCAGAGAGCCTTTGGACCCAGGCAGAAGAATTTTTTTCACCAGGATCACGGATGGGTCGTATCTTCAAGGCTTGATGAGGATACAATGTCAGTAACCAAAATTTGGAGACTTCATTGCATACAAGTCTCATCTATCCTGTATACAACTTCAGCATTGGTGATACTCTTTGGTGGCCCGAAGTTTGCATTCTTCTCAGTTTGAGTTATCACTTTTGTAGGTGAAATTGTCTGTGTCCAGGGGTGCAGACCTGAGGAATAGCTGCACATTAAAATGGTAATCGTGCAATGTGGTGGACAATGTCTGTTCCCTGACATTTTGAGGATGCTTCAGAAGGAGAATTCTCAGTGCAACCATCAAGCTACTGCACCTCTTTCTGCTATAGAGACAAAATTCTGAGACTTTGGCAAAGCCTGCAATTGTTACCATCACGGATTTGAAAATAAAAATGTTCACATGGGACTGAGGCAGGAGTATCCTTGAGAAACTTTGAAAGACAGGATTCCGCGTTTAGGGTGTTAAGGGTATATCAAGGACATAGGATTTGGGTACAGTCAAATGTACAGGTCAACTAATACAGTAGTGTCCGTACAGAGAGTTAACAACTACTACATCCTCAAAGAGGAGTAGCAGCATGAAGTTGGTAACATCCTGAGGATGAACTCAATGTCATTCAATTCTCTTGTTACAATTCAAGGTTTCAAAGGAGGTTGGTTAACTGCTGCCAAGAATATAGGGTGATGTTTGAGAATTTGTTGCAACGAATATCATTCAGGTCATTGGCAGCATGGTGAAGTTGATGCTTTGTTGATGTTGAAATCCTCATACCATTAATTCAGGTCTTTCATGGCCCTGATTTTCCGGCTAGAAAGTAATGGTTCTAGCAGAAGTGAAATGTTTCAGTGATGTTTTTGACATGTAGTCTCATTTCAAAGGACTTTGATGTTGTTGGTCAACCTCTCTTACCTCTCTTCACAGGGAACTTGCCTTCAACTCAGAATACCCTATTCAGTGTTGTTAAGTGGGATGTGGAGAACAATCTGGCCATTTGTTAAGGTTTAGGGTTCTGAATGCGTCCCTGTCTCCTATTCTTTAGATTTTATCTCTTGATTTCCTCAGACTCGGAAGGCAGGCTACTGCATTAACTTCATGATGCATCATCAGAAATTCATGTTTTATGAGTTTTGGAGAGGAGAAAGATAAGGGTTTACTATATCTTGGTCTACAACATTTCTAAACAAATCGACACTCAAAATGATTCATAAGATGCTGCAGACCGTCAGGTTTGAAGAAACAGAACCAGAGAATGTCAGCACCTGGACTTGAGAACTGTAGCCAACAAATAGAGAATACAACCATGTTAGTGTGAGTCTAAGAGATAAGGGAAAATAGTGTTTGATGTGAAATAGATGGTGAAAATTGCCAAATTAGCAACTTTCTGAAACTACTCTCGCATGTGTTTAACAGTTTACAGTTACATCAGCTACATCAGTTTAATGTCTTGTGCTTGTTTTGCTGCTAATGATTCAACTAGAGGTCCATGACATGGAAGGCAACATGGCAGTCCTGAGCCCTTTGTACTTATGTAAGAGCAAGGTCATTGCTGAGCAGAAAAATGACAAATATCATGTAGTCATCCACTTTGCTGTGATTGCCTGGCCCAGGCCACACTGACAACCAGGATCTATTACTCCTTGGGACTAGATTAGATTGCACGATTGCTCCATGATAGATTATCTGGTTGGAACTTGGTCTCCTTGCAAGGGATATAGTCAACTCAAGTAATCTTGCTTTTTGGAGCTCAGGAAGTACAGGTTCTGATAGGGATTACTCAGTTCATAAGCACACCTACAGACAGATCAAAACTCAATGTGATGCCAACCACTGCTTGCACATATCCTGCACTGCAAGAGAGCCTGACTGCTGTGCCTGCAGTGACAACATCCACCAATAACTCTGAATGAACTAAGGCAGGGCACAAAATGGTTTGGAGCCAATGACTGGACAAAAAACATGACAAAACACACCCTTTGTCTCAAAACCGATTCATCAGGAAACTCATAAGGAAAGTTCGGCTTGAACCCATAAGTGCTCTAGACTTACTAGGGATTTCTATGCTTCATGAAGATGCCAATGCAGAACCTTGGGGTGGGTGGATGGTCCAAATGAGTGTGACCAAGATTCATCAAGTACTTACCACATGAGCTACATACTGTACGTCAGATACGCTCTCACTGCGAGAAGCAATCTGGAAGGCGCTTTTCAACCGACCCCAAATCACACATGCCAACACTTTTCTGTCCAGTCCATAAGAAAAAACACCATTGAACACCATTGAGGTTAAAACTGCAGACAACTCTGACAATCAAATTAGATCAGAACCCAAAGTTGATGCTGAATTCTAAATACTCATGACTTCACTCTTTACAATTCAGGGATAAAAGGTGCATGCCTGTGGCTGCTTGAAAGCATCTCAATGAGGCGATTAGGTGGTCGCTCCTTGTGACGGCTTTTTGCATAAACATTAATTGCAGTACCCAGAACCTGTACTTGATGCCCACAGATCAACATAATAAGAAACCAGTGACATATACCAAAAAGAAGCTCATTCTAAAAGTGCTTGCTGTAGTGCATCCTGGACATAGGGAATGCAATGCTTTGTCTCTGAAGAGAATGTTATCACAGTCTCTAATGACCCGGGTATGTTTCAAAAAAAGCTTCACACTTCCAAGTCCCTTATTTTTTTTGAAATATGGAAAAGGCCAATTGCAGTGAGAAGGGGTTGAACCTGGTCCCAGTCATCATCATCTATGGTGCCCTTAATGTTGCGCAAGAGCTCCATTAACTGGTTCAACTTCTTTCTCTCTGCTAAGTTGGCTGCCACACCTGCATAGATGTGCACCGCTGCAATTTCACACACACAAAAATGTGATACATGTGAAGTCTGATATTGTGGGACCAAGGTGAATTTGCTTCAGCAGAGGCAAGGATATATAGATCTCCTTTACTGTTGATGAATATACCCATATGAAGCAGGCAAAAGTTTGGTACAAGTAACTGAAATTTGAGTTATTTTGGACTGCTAACACAAAAAGTAAGGACATTTCCTACCTGTTAGATTGAAGTCAGAAATGATTCGGAAGGCCAGATCAAAGTTCCTCTCGACAAGTTCCTCGGCAACTTCGCACCTCCGTCTATGGAGCAAAAGTACAGATAAAAGAAATCAGAGGAAAACCCAAACTGCTGGCAGAAGAAAAAGAAGAGCCAAATTACTGAGTCTGATATTCCCCATAGCTACTGCTTCTGTGACAAAAGAATCTGAACACATCAGAGTTATGGGTCCTTCCCCTTAAACCACAGCCCTGCAAGTTTTTGCAATTCACATGACTGGTTGACCTGCCTTGGGTTCTATGGGTGGCAAACTAGCATCTTTTTACCTGATGGTGTCTGCATCATTTGGGTTTCCAAATAATGAATGTTTCCATGGTTGCCCCTCACTGTCACCAAATGTGCGAACCACATCTATCTGTAACACCACAAATCTCACTCCCTAATGAGCTCTTCATGGAATTCAAACAAAAGCATATTTGCAAACACCTAAGAGCATGTCCACATGTTTCATGGTGCCTCAAGCTCTCTCATATTTCTCAACTGCACAGAACAGGCAATCTAAATTTTGAGCTGGAACTGTTCAACCCTTCACCAAAGACAGACCAGCAAACCTACAACCTCAAAGAACCAGTTCTGAATTTTATAATGGGGTGGGTGGCTCCATCAGGTGGAGTGAGTGTAAGTCATGCTTGGTGTGCAGTAGGCATGTAGTTTCTGAGTCCAATAGTAAAAGACTCTGAGCTGATGAAGTACTCTACAGTTTTATCAACTAAGATTCCTGCCCACCTTCATAAAAAAATTGAGCTCACAGTACTGATGCTGTTATGGGTTTTCATATTCATTCAACCCATCCAGGAAAGAGGCAATATTAGATTGGGAATCATGGGGAGTTTTGCCTGTGTTGTGTGTCCTTTACCTGTATGCTAACTCGAGCTGTGAACTTGATCAGCTCCTCTTCTGTGAGTTTCTGAGATGGTAGTTTCCCCCGAGCAGCCTTGGTTGCCACCTTAGCCCCCTCCCCTGCTTGCTGCCGTGCAAGCAAACCCTCATCAAAGTGCACCTGCCCCATGAATGGCAATCAGTTTTAGAATCAAGACCAACGTTGTGCAGCAGGTATCAGCACCGACTTCAACACTGGGTTAACACTGGGAAGATACACTATCTTGTGTGTCCATAAACTACCAACTATATCATGCAACTGATTGAGAAGATTGGAACTGGGTGTATGAGTGGAGGGTCAGAAAATGCAGCATCGCACATCTGGAATATTTCACTGATTATCATTGCTGCTTGCTGCAGTAGAAAAAACACAGGATCTTAAGCTTAGGCTTGCTGTCAGAAAATCTATTTCCATGTTTAGACTTCCAAAAGAAGGGCTTCCAAACCTTTGCATGTTCCAAGTGACCCAGAGCTTGGTCCTGATGAGAGGAATTCAAAAAGAGCTGAATACAGCACAACCCTGCTGCCACATAGTCCTTTTTCAGAACCTGCATAAACAAAAATTACCCAGACTCTTTAACATCAAATGGGTCAACAGAAAGTAGAGGGAGAATAGAAAGGAAGAGATTGATGTACCAGAATTTGAGAAGAGAGAAGACAAAAACGCATTAAGCAGCAAAGATGGGATACAAAAATTCTCGTTGTCACAGTTTTGGGGATGTGAGCAAAGCACTACTGACCTGAAACCTGTACAGATGGTTGAAATGCCGATGATTCTCAAAGTAAGTACAAATCCGAGTGAGTGCTGCAGCTGTATGTTGGGCCACTGGTGAATCTGGGTTGCTTGACTCGATACCTCGAGAAGCTATGACACGTTCTAAGGCTGGAACAGCACTATACCCAACACAGAGGTCACAAAGTTCATCTAGTGAGCCATATTCAGTTGCTAGAGGGTCTGGCCTTTGTGGTGAGGATGGTGGCACCTGTGTCTGGTAAGGAGATGGAAGGGGAGGTGGTGGAAGGCCATCTGGTGGAAAGAACAGACTGCATGCATCACTGTAGTGACAGTGCTGAAACATAAACTGCATAAGATCTTGCCGAGAATACTGCCAAATTCAACATCAAAGCAGGTTAGATCATCTGTTCCTTCTTTTCTTTTTCACAACTGCATGTCAAAGAAGAATAGTCAGACTAACTATGTTAGATAATGGATTGGACAAATAACTGACCTCTTGTAGATAGTAAACACTTTCTTCGTAGCGCTGATCATCAAGGTGAGTGGGGGGACACTCCTCTATGTTGCCCTGCATTGTGGGTGCTTGGTGACTGTCTGCTGAATCCTCAGATGACCTTCGAGATCTATCCTGCTTGTTGAAGGAAGGCATGTAGAGCACATTCAGATACGAATCTGCTGAAAGAGAGTCATCTGATGAAGATGACACACTTCTTGCCGTATGAACATACCTGCAGTGATAAAAAAAAATTGGGGGGGGGGGGAAAGTTAGGCTTAAAAATAAACCCACTGAAACATGGTGCATTTGTGCAGAGTTTGTTTGATTTGCAGCTTGACAAAGGACTGCCTCTCAGGATCTTGAATCAAGAGAAAGAAATAAAAAAAGCTCACAAGCTGCGGGCAGCAAACACTTCAGCTGGTGGGCGATTGTCCATGGCAAAAACTATATCCCGCACAACTGGTGCTGGATCACCATCATGTAATTGAAGACACTGCCTGCCACCCCCAATGAAAGAACTAGCATCAAGTTACAACACACACAAGTAAAAAGTGAGAACCTCTTGCACTCTCTATATAAGAACCCACAGTAGAAAGACAAAAAACCTGACCCCAAGCACCCAAATGCAGCTGAAAAATCCTACTAAGTCACATGTGGATAGATGCTTACTTAAATTTCACACGAGCCTGTGCATAGTTCTCTATACGAAGGAGCGCATGACCCCATGCTTCCCAGACTGGAAATGCATCAATCTGCAATGAGTGATCCAGTGTCTAATCAAAGTGGATTTCAATAATTTCAGATACATAAAGCCTGTGGACTCCAAATGAGTGGTTCCACATATTCCATTCTTCTGCACCGAGTACGTTCTTCAGACACATAATGCCCACAAAAGCCTTTCAAAACCACAAAACTATTAAGAGAAGGAATCAAAATGGGGCGTTACCTCACATTTCCTACATGTTAGGTCAGCCAGATGATAGTGTTCATGTGAAATGAGCCTGTCACGGAGCTGTTTTGTTGATCCCTCGTCAAGCAAGTCATCAAGTGACGCTGGGAAATAAGACCCAAACAAACTTTGGAGAAGCTCCACACGATTCAACCAAAGTTCTGCTTGTGCTTGAGCTCCAGAGAGGTCAGTCTGAATGGGACTTTCTGCACCAGTGTTTCTTCCAGGAGTTGCTTTAGAAGTGGCTACTTGGCTTGAATGTTGTTCTTCACAGATGTTTTTTGTCCCTTGTGTGACTGCTGCTGCTGCTTCTGCACTGCTTGACAGGTTTCCCGGTTCACCCAGGAGCTTTGATAATAGGTCTTGTGCATGTGTAAGAGCCTGTTATAGGTACGTGTGGAAGACAACCAGTTAAAGCATAATCCAGTAGTGTTCTTATACTATGCAAGAATCTCCCTGTGGACAAAAAAAAATGTAGAAACTATTAAACTGAAAATGCATAAACCTACAAAATATGCTGGTACCCAGAACCACCCACCTTTACAAACACATTTGTGGCATGGAAAGCCCTTTCAGCTGAATCATGGAAAGAAGCAAGGGGAAGTTGATCCGAAGAAAGGTCTTTCTTTATTTGTGTAATGCACAGATCAACAGCTGCCTTAGCAGCGGTTGCTTCTCCAGAACATAGCTCCAGCAAAGCCTGTAAAAAACAACACCCCCACACAGCAAAACCCATGGCTCAGGATCAACTAATTTTGACATCAAATACAAAACCCAAACCTTCCAAGCTTAAGTGTCAATTCTTCAAAGTCCATAGAAGGGAGAAAAAGGCTTGGGATATGGGATGTGAACAAAATGAATGGTAAATGCACACCTTGAAAAGAACGAAATTGGGGGCACTTGCATAGCGATGCAAGCTACGAACAGCATCATCCTTTTGCGAGTCTCCAGTCAACACCCATTCCTCTGTCATTGCAGCTGGGGCAAGTCGCCCATAATTTTCTACAGTAGCTGTGGGCCCAGTCAATGAGGTTTCTTCTGGAAGACCAGCCAATGCTTCCCATGTTGCCTTCTGAAAAGGTGGGAGTGTCCCAGTCGATTTCCTCTTTCTGCTGCTGCTGCTGTCAGGACTTATGATTTTGTTTCCTGTGTCCCGCTGAGCCCATGAAAAGGCCCGCTTTTGAAGTGATGTCAATCCTGTGCTGAAGTTGGTCCGCGTGGGGGGCACAACATGACCAATGGGCTTGATAGACAATGCTGAACTTGATACCTGATGTCTCCGTTCATAAGGTACATTGCTACTACTAAGAGCTTTGGCTGCATAGATCATGACAAGGTCATCATCCCGCAGAGAGGGAAATGCTTGCAATAACTGCAAAACAAAGATCCAAATCTCTCTTCATGAGCCATCTGCAAAACAACCAATGACATCTACTACTAGGCTATTGGCTCGGTCCTAACTGAGAACATATATCAAAGGATGCAGAGATTGCATTTGCAAGTGTACCTGAGAGGCGACCCGCAGTTGTTTACCCATTAACAGAGTTTCGAGAATCAACCGAGGATGCTCATGCAATGCTGAACAACGCTGCTGCCAAGGTAAAGGGAGGGCTCCCAGCATACGCAGACCCAATGCTAGCTGGTTGAGCCTGGCATGCTCCTCTTCTGAGAGAGTACCAACCCTCCGCTTCAGGAAGAAATGGACCTGTAGAAAAAGCATGCAACACAAAATTCTATTTATGGCCTGCAAAAAGGAACACAACTGGTAGGCATGTATACAACTTCCAGAAAAAAATAAAATTCGGAGAAGCATTTTCTCTGGCTCATCATATGCATCTAGACAGACAGAGAACTAGTCTCTGTCTGTCTAGGAGAATATTACCAGCAGCTGTTTGGACTGAAGATTCGGAAGCTGTTCCATAGCTGCCATAGCCACAGGTAATGCATCATCCGGTTCATGCAACGAATTCAGAAACCGTAGACCTCCAGCAGGTCCTCCACCAGTGATCGGGTCACTGGTCAACAGCTTGACCAGCTGCCGACCTTGCAATTCTCTCCTCAACTCACTTGATAGCTTAAATGTTTCAGCTACATCAAGTGCAGCTGACACTGCTCCCTTTCCTGCTAACTGGAGAGCCAGTCCTTCCGGATCACTTTGACAGAGTGACTCCACCTGCAGAGAGTGGCAGTAGTAGTAGTAGTATTCTTATCAGTATAGCAACCTTCAAAACCTCTACTTTGGTGGTGGTAGTAGTAGTAGTATTCTTATCAGTATAGCAACCTTCAAAACCTCTACTTTGGTGGTAGTAGTAGTAGTACTAGTATTCTTATCAGTATAGCAACCTTCAAAACCTCTACTTTGGTGGTGGTAGTAGTCGTAGTAGTAGTAGTAGTAGTAGTAGTAGTATTCTTATCAGTATAGCAACCTTCAAAACCTCTACTTTGGTGAGCTGCTTGACAAGGAGAGCCAGATTGAGTGGGTGGGTACAGAGAGTGCCCCATACATCTTGCCAATGTGTGAAGCAATTGTCAGCCTGAAGAATGCGACCATACTGCTGCAGCACCTCTCTCTTTCTCACAACCTACATCAAGATTCACATCCCTGTGAGATCATCATCCATCTTGTAAACTTTCTCACTCCAGTTGTTCTGTAACTGTTGAAGATGTAAACCCCTAAACCCCAAGCCCTAAAACTGCATCAGCACATGTTCTCACAACAATCATCCCAAACTTCTATTTCGAAGTTCAGAAGGAGAGACTGAAGATTCAAATTGATTGACAAATTCCATCTTTGTACTAAGCTACAGAATCAAGGTGATCTGGGGTGGTGGATTGTAAACCTCAAGGTGGATTGGATCTGTGCAAGATAGATGACAGCTGCACATGGTGAGCACATCAAGTGCTGCATCAAGCTCCCACCGCTGCAAGTACCTGCCCAAATTTGGATTCCATACAGAGAGACGGGTGTAAGCAAAAAAATACCAGGCAAGCAAAAAGAAGTGCACATTGATCCACAGAGACTACTTCACGAAAACATGATCCTGAGTTTTGCACAAGAAGCACTCCTTGACATACAGATCATTTTACTGTCTGTCTGCTAAACAGATACAACACCTCACTCTCTGCTGAACCCTAAACGCTAAACCCCTAAAATCCCTACTCTCTAAACCCCTGGGCCTTGCATTCACATGAGCACATTCCACACCCAAAAAACCATTCCATACTTTAGAGCAAGAGTAGCTGCCAAGGTCTTGTTACGAAGGCGGATGCAGTACTGCCAGCTGCTGCTATAAAGGTGGTCACCACCACCACGGCCTTGCCATTGGTTACCACCAGACTGGGACCCACCAGTCTCCTCTCCTCGCTCAATCAGTAACTGGAGCAGTGAGTCAGGTGCCCCATCATGCAAACATCGGTCTGCCAATGCCAATGCATCCACCAGCTTTCCCTCCTCCATCAGCCTGCAGAAAAAAACAGCCCTCTCTCTGATGTTCACATTGCTGTCATGGATTCCACAAATCTGGTTATGAAGTTCTGATTTCTTTTGGTCCTCAAAATTCAGGAGCCCAGGGTTTAGGGTTTATGGTTACTACCTTTGAACAGCTTCTGCAAAAGGAGCCTCATTCTCCCAATCAAACATGAGTGAGTATGAGCCTCTGAGGTCCAGGTCCTTGGAAACCTTTGTCCCTGTGGATACAGTATCCAGGTTATCTAAACCCGGAGACAGAGAATCATCATCCCATGTCACCACTGAGCTTGGGAACCTTGATGATGATGGTGCATCTTCCTCCTCTCTGTCAGAGAGTGAGTCCATATCTTCTTTTGGACGTGGTCGCTTCAGTGATGCCCTTTTCTCTTCTTTGTTCTCGAAGTTGTCACTAAGCTTGCAAGAAGACAAAATGGGCGAGTCAGATAGATGTTGTGAGTTTGCTTCTCGTTGGATCCACCTGTTCAAGGGTGGGTAACTGCAACGCCACAAAATACAGTCAGTCACTCATCACAATGATCATTGAATCGATGGATGCATTTCAATGCAAAGAGACAATAAAAAGGGGATAAAATTAGTCAGAAGGGCAAGTGACACAAACCGTTCAGACTGCTCCAAAGCAAAATCATACAATAAGTGATCTGTATCATTGTGGGCACTGTTTGAATGGTTGGATCTTGCTGTGAAGCAACTTTGGCCAAAGACACAGGCAAGAACCGAGCGCACAACTGACAATGTGGCAAGGTGCTTCACAACGTCCAGTTGCAAAGGGTACAGTTGTGGTGTCTCGTGTTCATTTGCAGAAGAAGATCCTGTTGATTCATGGGCATCATCAACCTGTTGACCAGCAGGCAATTGTACCTTGTGGGTTGGGAGCTTTTTGATGCACGCCCAACCCTTGCCAGCAATCGGAGGGTAGACTGGTGGCACACAAGCTGAGATGATCTGCACTATATTCCGAATATATGAGCACAACTTGCAAAAATACACAAAACCAGTGCATAGCTGGGAAACTTGGCAGTCACCCACATTCTCAAACGTACTTACAGTGCTAAACCCTAAACCCTAAACCCTGCATAAAGATTGCACTGAAG
>Ga0116231_10007703_pt1 | contig 19467 bp, 22 predicted proteins | sample S1TSphgellanicum_2_FD_89695 | JGI IMG/M metagenome (GOLD analysis project Ga0116231, IMG submission 89695) | Host-associated microbial communities from peat moss isolated from Minnesota, USA - S1T2_Fd - Sphagnum magellanicum MG | ecosystem: Host-associated > Plants > Peat moss > Unclassified...
CGGCTTTCTCGGCTCGCTCCGCCGCGGCCGATGGAGCGGCCTCGCGGCGGCGGGGCTGGTGCGCACCGACGGCTACATCCTCACCGCGCCGAGCGAGCGCGGGACGGTCGATATCCCCTCGAATGTCCACTCGCAGAACGGACTGGCCGAGATCGACCGCGACTTTCTCTCCACCGGACGCGCGTTTCTGCGCGGCAACGTGCTGAACGAGGCGCGCTCGAACGGCACTCCGATCCAAGACAACGCCACCCGGCTCTGGCGCTACGCGAGCGGCGCGGACTGGACCGCCTCGTCGGGCGGCAGCCTGGTCGTCCGCGCCTATGGCGACAACGAGCACTACCGGCAGAGCTTCTCCACGATCGCCGCCAATCGGAACTCGGAGGCGCTGAATCGCATCGGCGCGACTCCGGCGCAGGAGCTTGGCGCGGCCGCTCGCTGGACGCAGCCCCTCGGAGCGAGGCTGCTCGTGGTCGGCGGCTCGGACACCCACGACGTCCGCGCCACCGATTACGAGACCAACTACAAGCTGAACCTGCCAACAGGGATCCTCGACACCAGCGCGCGCCAGCGGCAGACCGGCGTCTACGCCGAGGGCTTGTGGACTCCGACGCAATGGACGATCAGCCTGGGCGGCCGCGTCGACCACTTCTCCAACTTCGACGTGCTCCAATGGACCAGCCCGCCGCTGGCGCTCGGCGCGCTGCCCAGCTTCTCTGAGACGGTCTTCGATCCGCGGCTCGGCGTCGCGCGGCGGCTCGGGAGCGGCTTTTCGCTGACCGCCTCCGCGTTTCGCGCCTACCGCGCGCCCACGCAGAACGAGCTCTACCGCACCGGGCAGGTTGGCCAGGAGCTGACCAAGCCCAACCCGAACCTGCGCTCCGAGCGCGCGACCGGCTGGGAGACGGGCGTCGTGCTCGCCGCCCGGCGCGACACCAACCTGCGCGCCAGCTATTTCTGGACCCAGGTCAACCGCCCCGTCACCGCGCTCACCGTCGCGACCACGCCGACGCTCATCACCGAGGTCCGCGCCAACCTCGGCCAGATCGAGAGCAAAGGCGTCGCCCTCGACGCGGAGACCTCACCCTTCCGCTGGCTCTCGTTGATCGGCGGCTACCAATACGCCGACGCGACGGTGACAAAGTTCGCCCAGCAAGCCGTTTCCGTCGCCTGCGGCCGCCCGGCAACGACGCTGGTCGGCTGCCGCATTCCGCAGGTCGCCCGCAACATGGGCACGCTGCAGGCGCGGCTCCGCGAGCAGAGGATCGGCACGCTCAGCCTGCAAGGGCGGATGAGCGGAAGCCAGTACGACAACGACCTGAACACCTACCTGCTGCACAGCTACTTCCGGCTGGACGGCTACGTCTCGCGGGAGATCGGCAAGCGTTTCGAGGTCTTCGCGTCGGGGGAAAACCTCTTCAACCGGGATATCGAGGTGGGGAGAACTCCAACGCTGACGCTGGGAACGCCGCTTGTGGGTAGGATCGGAGTGCGGATTCGGCTGGGGGAATAGACTCGCTCCGTTCAGTTCAACTGCCTCCGCCGCTCGATTCATCGCACCATGACAGGCGTAGGCGAGGCGTAATCAGTCTCCCCTTTCCGGAAAGATGAGGCGGCGCTATACTTGGTGTGACCTGCAAGTCACGCTGGATGCGGGCTGGTCAATGAATTGGAAGCAATTCCGCGCGAGATACTGATCTGCCGAGACGACGACGACAGAGAGCCTTTCAGTGAATGGCTGAATGGACTCGATCCTGCGACTCGAAACAGGATCAGGGTTCGTATCGACCGAATCGAGGATGGAAACTTTGGGGACGTCTTCCCGATCGGGGAAGGGCTGTCGTAGCTGCGAATGGATTTCGGCCCTGGCTATCGCGTCTATTTCGGGCGAAATGGCAACGAAGTACATCTGCTTTGCGGGGGATTCAAGAACTCTCAGCCGGATGACATTCGATTTGCCAAGGAATTCTGGAGGGCGCATGACTAGGAAGACAAGCTCGTATCGCCAGTCACTGTTAGCGGCATTGGCAGACCCAAGCGAAGCCGCAGAATACCTGAACGCCGCCATCGAAGCAGGCGCGGGGAGCTTCTTAAAGGCCTTGGGGAATGTTGCCCAAGCGCGGCAAATGACAGCCGTGGCGAAAGACGCGGGAATTCAACGCGAGACGCTGTACCGTTCTTTTTCCGCTCAGGGGAACCCTACCTTCGCGACCCTCTCGTCGGTGCTGGAGGTATTGGGGCTTAAGATGAGTTTCGCGCCTTTGCCCCCAGTCCGCATGAGCAACGGCGGTCACGGAGTCGCAGATGCCGGGCCAACGTGTCCGGTCGCTCCCCCGGGTTCTACAAGCCGAACAAGCTGATCCAAGCGCAGCACACGGCGATCAGCAGCAAGCCAGCGACTGCTCCTTCGAGATGACGATTGTTCCTGCCGGGTTCTGCCATCGCGTCATCGTACGCTGTTTCTTGTCTAAGGCTGCTTGAGCAGCCTGCCCACATTTCGGCTGCTATGCAATACCCTCACAATCGCGATCGGTCTGCGGGTACCGGTGTAGACGATGAAGTAAGGGGAGACTGTCCAAAAGCGAAACGGCAGTCGAGTCAGGTCTTCCCGCAGGTGCCCGGCCAGGGGATCGCGGGAGATTCGGCGCATGGCGGACTTGATTTCGCGAACAACCCTGAGCGCGAAATCGCTGCCAGAGCTGTCGCGCAAGTAGTCCCGGATTCCGCACAAGTCGGAAAAAGCCTCCTTCGAGAGGACATAGTCCCTCAAGTTAGCGACCCTGCCCGATTTCCTCGACCAGCTCGCGCTCCAGCTGATCCATCGCCTCTTCGCCATCGACGAAGTCGCCGCGGCGCAGCGATTCCATTCCGGCCTCGATCTTTTCCCGGATGTCGTCTTGGTGCATAGCCAGAAACTCGTCCTGCTCCTTGAGCGCGCGAAGGCCTTCTCCGACCACTTCTTCCGCCGAGGCGAAATGGCCCGCGCGCAGCTTGCCCTCAATGAACTTCTGCCAGTCGTCGCCTATTGTCAGTTTGAGCATCCTGGATCCTCCTTTTCCCGCGACCCTTAGATTACTCCTCATCAAGGACTCAGTCATTCAACCTACATGTGCGCCGGACTCGGCTCGGCCAAGTCTCCGAGCAGCTCATCCATGAAAGTCTCGCCGTCGCCGCAGCGGCCGGCTTCCAGGGAGTCTATACCGGCTTGAATCCTCTCGCGAACCGAGGCGATGGAGCGCTCCCACTCCTGCATCAAGCGTATCGCCTCCTCGACCAAGTCGTCCGCCGAAGCGAACTGGCCCGCAGCAACTCTCTGTTGCACAAAACTCTCATGTTCGGCCCCAAAGGTCACGCGGATCATGCCGTCCTCCGATTCCTCGCTGAAAGTCGAGTAGACTTGAAGAAGGTCTACGCTTCAAAAGAAACGAATGCAGCGCTTCGCAGTTGGACTGATTTCATGCCGACCATCCGCCACGCCACGCTCGCCGACGTTCCCCTGATCGTCCAGCAACGACACCGCATGTTCGCGGACAACAACTACTCCACCGAAGATGGCCTCGCGGCGATGGACGTCCACTTCGAGCTATGGCTCCGCGAGCGCATGGCAAACGGCACCTACATCGGCCTGCTGCTCGAAGAAGATGGAGCAGTTCTGGCCGGGGCGGGCGTCTATCTCATGGACTGGCCGCCGCACTTTCTGCATATCGAGCCGATGCGCGCCTACCTTCTCAACTTCTACACCGCGCCCGAGGCTCGTGGGCGCGGCTTTGCCAACCTGCTGCTGCCGGCCGCGGTGGAAGAGTCCCGCCGTCGCGGCGCAACGGTCGTCACGCTCCACGCCTCGCCCTTCGGACAACCCATCTATGAGAAATTTGGCTTTGAAGCGTCCAACGAGATGCTGCTGAAGCTAGCTCCGCCAATCCTGGTCTGATTCGCGGGAGCACCGAGGGCGTCCGAATCGGCGCAAGACGGCTACAAAATGTCCAGCGCGGCTGTAAAAAACCATTGCTTCGGAATCGAAAGCTAAGCCAGCTCCGTTCTCGCCCGCGCCGCAGTCCGCGACAGTTTTCGAGAAAGCGGTTGGTCTTTTCGAGGAAGATGTGGATGCCGCAGTGCGCTGGTTGACCAGCCCCATGAAGGCGCTCCGAGGGGAGAAGCCGATTCACCGCGCGCACACAGAAACTGGCCGCCGCGAGGTAGAGAACCTGATCGGACGTATTGATCACGGCCATCTTTACCTGACGGCGATCAGCGGCGACTCGAAATCAAGATGCGGCGCTTCTCAGTGCGCCTTCCCCCCCGCGCGCTGCGGGAAGATCAAAATGCACCCCACAATCAGCGCCGCCAGCGCCGCCGAGGCGGAGTAGCGGCTCAGGCTCAGGCCTCCCTGGGCGTGCGGCTTGTCCAGGAAGTCGCCGACCACCGCGCCCAGCGGCCGGGTGAGGATGAACGCCGCCCAGAAGAGCAGCGTCCGCGAAATCTTCGTCCAAAAATAGCAGGCCGCGACGACCGCCAGCAAAATCACGAAGATCGCGATGCCGCCGAGATAGCCCAGGCCCTCGCTGTCGGCCGTCCAGTCGCCGAGCGCGGTGCCGAGCGTCTGCGAAAACATGATCGTCACCCAATAGAACGCCTCGACCCTCGGCGAACTCACGGTATCGACCGAGACCGAGCCTTTCGTCCAGTACCAGAGGCCGAGCGAGGCCAGCAGCAGCCCCAGCAGCAGCAGGCTGCCTCCGGCGTAGCCGATGCCGAGGGAGCGGTCGGCGTAATCGGCCAGCGTGGTGCCCACCGTGGTCGTCGCGATGATCGTCAGCCAATACAGGAACGGGTGGAACCGCTTGGCCCGTATCTGCGCGGCGACGGCCGCCAGAAAGATCGCCGCGAAGATCAGCGTGCCGACCAGGTAGCCCAGGTTCATCGACATGGTGACCGCGTCGCCTCCGGTCTCGCCCAGCGTCGTGCAGAAGATCTTGATCGCCCAGAAGACGAGCGTGACCGCCGGTACCTTGCTGAATTGCGCCTTGACCGAGTCCGCCGTGAGAGTCGCCATGTTTGCTCTTGAAACCTCCAAGGGGGGAAGATGCTGCCGCCGAGGCCCTCGAATCGCACAAGACGCCTTCCGAAATGGAGGCTCGCCCCGCGCCGCGAAGCCCGGCACTTGTAGACTACTCTCTGGCCCTCTTGAACTTTCAACTCCAAGCGATCTCCGGAACCGCCCGCCGCGCCGCGATGGCGCTGCCCCACGCCACCGTGCAGACGCCGGTCTTCATGCCGGTCGGCACGCAGGCGACGGTCAAATCCGTCCCGCAGCATCTGCTCGAGGAACTGGGCGCGCGGATCATCCTCGGCAACACCTACCACCTCTACCTGCGGCCCGGCCACGAGCTGATCCGCCGGATGGGCGGCCTGCACCGCTTCATGAGCTGGAATCGCGCGCTGCTTACCGACTCCGGCGGCTTTCAGGTCTTCAGCCTGAGCGACCTGCGCAAGGTGACCGAGGAGGGCGTCAAGTTCCGCTCGCACCTCGACGGCTCGTCGCACTTCTTCTCGCCGGAGCACTCGATCGACGTGCAGATCGCGCTCGGCGCCGACATCATCATGGCCTTCGACGAGTGCACCGAGCACCCGGCGGATTTCGCCCGCGCCCGGCAGTCGCTCGACCTCACGCTCCGCTGGGCCAAGCGCAGCCGGGACCACTTCCAGGCCCACCGGCAGGAGCGGCCCTGGGACGACGAGGCCGGAAATGGGGAGTTCGCGGGCCGGACGCAGAGCCTCTTCGGGATCGTGCAGGGCGGCATGTTCCCCGAGCTGCGCCGCGAGGCCGCCCAGCGGCTGGTCGAGATGGACTTCCCCGGCTACGCCATCGGCGGCCTGAGCGTCGGCGAGCCGCGGGCCCTCACCCGGGAGATGATCGAGGCGACCCTGCCCCACCTGCCCGCGGACAAGCCGCGCTACGTGATGGGCGTCGGCTATCCCGAGGAGATTGTGGAGTATGCCGCGCTCGGCGTGGACATGATGGACTGCGTGCTGCCCACCCGCGCCGCCCGCCACGGGCTGATTTTCACCTCCGAGGGGCGGCTCAACATCAAGAATCGCCGCTTCGCCGAGGACCAGGAACCGCTCGACCCGGAGTGCCGCTGCATGGTCTGCGCCCGCTACAGCCGCGCTTACCTTCGTCACCTCTTCGTCACCCAGGAGGTTCTCGGCGCGGTCTTGAACACCCTGCACAACCTGGCCTTCTACCTTGACACGATGGAATCGGTACGCGATGCTATTGAGTTAGGAGCTCTTCCGGCTCTCCTCGCACGGGTGCGCGCGCGAAGCGCAGGCGGCGAAGGCTGACCGGATCGGCGTTTTCAGGAAGCAGCAGGCAGTCGGGTTCAGCGGTTTTGCCGGAGATTCTCCGGCGGAGAAGCGTCCCGCGCCGAGCCTTGAACCACTTCCCCGCAAATTGCGCCCCGGTCGCATCGAGATATCGGTGCGCTACCGTGCCCGCATCCGCAGGTGTCGATCAGGGCCTTCCGCGATCCAAACGATCCATGAGGAACGAGAGCCGCCGCCACTCGCGGCCCCTCTCGCCAGAAAGAATGCGTTGATGTCGTCTCTCGCTCTCGCGCTCCCCGCCCTGCCGCCCGGCATCGCCTCGTTTTTGCCGTTCCTGCTCATCATTGTGGTGTTTTACTTCCTGCTTATCCGCCCCAACCAAAACAAGCAGAAGCAATGGCAGGAGATGCTGAACAACCTGAAGCCCGGCGACAAGATCACCACTACCGGCGGCATGCGCGGCACCATCGTCGCGCTGCGCGACGACGCGGTGCAGCTCCGCCTGCCCCCGGACAACATCAAGGTCGAGGTCGTGAAGAGCGCGATCGCCGCCGTCACCACTCCAGAGGAAGGGAAGTAGGCGGAAGGCGACCAGCCCGCCCCCGAGAATTCCATGCGCAAGAACCTCAACACCAAAATCATCGTCATCGTCGCCGCGCTCGCCATCTGCGTCTACGGCATCTTCGGCATTCCCCGCGGGCTTTCGCCGGCGGCGCTCAAAGACGCGGTGCTCTCGCGCATCAACCTCGGCCTCGACCTCCGCGGCGGCACGCACCTCGTCCTCCAGGTGCACGTCGAGGAGGCGGTGGGCGCGACCACCGACTCCGACGCGGCGCGCATCCAGAGCCAGCTGCAGCAGGCCGGAATCACCGTCGGCTCGGTGGCCAAGCCCGATCCCTCCCACCCCGAGATTATCCAAATCCAGGGCGCGCCCGCGGATCGGGTCGGCGACATCCGCGCCACGCTCAACAACAGCTACGGATCGCTGTACGACATCGCCGCCACCAGCGGAACCTCGTGGACGCTGACCATGAAGCCGACGGCGATCAAGGATCTTGAGCAGCGCACCCTCGAGCAGGCCCGCGAGACCATCGTGAGCCGCATCGACTCGCTCGGCGTCACCGAGCCGGTCATCCAGGAGTACAACCTGGGCAGCAACCAGCTCTTGGTCGAGCTGCCCGGCGTCAGCGATATCGCCCGCGTCCACGACATCATCCAGTCCACGGCGCGGCTGGAAATCCACGCCGTCCAGGGCGGGCCGTGGCCGGACGAGGCGACCGCGCTGCAAGCTCTCGGCGGCACGGTGCCTTACGATTCCGTTCTGCTCCACGAGCCGGCCGGAACCGCCGGGCCGAACAGCCCCGACGAGATCTACCAGATCAAGAAGGTTCCCGAGGTGGGCGGCACCGACATCCGCGACGCGCAGACGGGCCGCAACCAGAACACCAACGAACCGCAGGTGGTCTTCTACCTGACCAGCTCGGCCGGCGACCGCTTCGCCCAGTTCACCGGCGCGAACAAGGGCAAGGGGCTGGCCATCGTCCTCGACAACAAGATCAAGGAAGTCGCCAACATCCACGACCAGATTCGCGACACCGGCACCATCTCCGGCGGGTCGATGACCGAGCAGGCCGCAAAGGATCTCTCGATGCTGCTCCGCACCGGAGCGCTGCCGGCCTCGATCAGCTACCTGCAGGAAAGCACCATCGGCCCCTCGCTGGGCGCGGACTCGATCCGCCAAGGCGTGCTGGCCGCCGTCGTCGGAATGCTGGCGGTCATGGTCTTCATGCTGGTCTACTATCGCGGCGCGGGCATCAACGCCGACCTGGCGCTCTTCCTGAACCTGGTGATCCTGCTCGGCTTCATGGGCTTCAGCGGCTCGACGCTCACCCTGCCGGGCATCGCCGGGGTCATCCTGACCGTCGGCATGGGCGTGGACTCGAACGTGCTCATCTTCGAGCGCATCCGCGAGGAGCTGCACGCCGGCAAGTCGCCGGGCGCGGCCGTCGACCAGGGCTTCGCCCACGCCTGGACGACGATCATCGACACCCACGTCACCACCATCGTCTCGGCGGCCATTCTCTTCATCTTCGGCACCGGCCCGGTCAAGGGATTCGCGGTGACCCTCACCTTCGGCCTGCTGGCGAACCTCTTCACGGCGGTCTTCGTCTCGCGGGTCATCTTCGACGCCAACCTCAACCGCAAGCAGCGCGGGGAGGCGCTCTCCATATGACCGAACTCAAGCAATCTGAAGCGACGCAAAGCGAAAGCCTCTTGCGCGGCGGACTGGGGTTTCTCGGCGGGCTGCTCTTGTGCGGCGCGGCCCTGGCCGCCCAAGCGGCGCTGCTGCAAGCGATCACCTCGCCGAAGAAGGCAAGCTAGTCCACTGAAGGCCGGGGTGCGCCACCCAAGCCCGCCGTTGGCTTGAGTGGGATCGGGAAGCTCCGGGTACGCCAGGTTCGCGAAGCGAACCTGGGATCTACACCGGGGATCTTCACGGGAGATCCCGTCGGGTGGAACAAGCGGAAGGTACCCGGGCTTTGCCGGGGTGTAAATCCGGTGCAAGCCGGGTGGAAGCCGAGGGCTTTAGCCCTCGGAATCAATAGCGATCCAAAGGGCCTTTAGGCCCGGCCCCTTGCCAACGCGCAAGGGGCCAAACTCAAGCAAGCAGGCGGAAATTCGTGGAACTCTTTCGTGACGTTCAAATCGACTGGCTGGGCAAGAAGTGGTACTTCCTCGCCTTCTCGCTGGTGTTCAGCGTGGCTGGCGTTCTCAGCCTTCTCTTCTGGCACGGCCTTCCCCTGGACGTGGACTTCCACGGCGGCACGCTGGTGCGGGTGAAGTTCGAGCAGCGGCCCAACACCGACCTCGTCCGCGCGGCCACCGACAAGGCCGGGGTCCGCGACGCGCGCATCCAGACCTACGGCGCGGCGGAGAACAACGAAGTCATCATCGCGCTCTCGCAGCGCGACACCCACGAGAGCTCGCTCGACTCCGGCCGCGCCACCATCGTCAACGCGCTCAAGGCGAACTACTCCGCCAACCCGGCCGAGGTGCGCAGCGTGGAGATCGTCGGCCCCCAGGTCGGCTCCGCGCTCCGCAACCAGGCGCTGCTGGCGACCGCCTACTCCCTCGCCGGAATGCTGGTCTACCTGTGGTTCCGCTTCGAGCTGATCTACGGCGTGGCCGCCGTGGTGGCCGTCTTCCACGACACGCTGATCACCGTTGGCTTCTTCAGCCTCTTCAACTACGAGATTTCCCTCACCGTCATCGCCGCCATCCTCACCCTGATCGGCTACTCGATGAACGACACCATCGTGGTCTTCGACCGCATCCGGGAGAACCTCGCCACCGCGCGCCGCGAGAGCCTGGCCGACGTGGTGAACCGCAGCATCAACCAGACGCTGAGCCGGACAGTGCTCACCTCCGGGCTGACCTTCCTCACCGTGCTGTCGCTGTTCTTCTTCGGCGGCGAGGTGCTGCATCCGTTCTCCTTCGCGCTGGTCGTGGGCATCCTGATCGGCACCTACTCCTCGATCGCCGTGGCCGCGCCGATGCTGGTGGCGTGGCAGCAATCGCGCGCTCCGCAGGGCCGCGCCGCCGCCCTGCCCGCCGCCAAGAGGAGCCGCGCCTAGCCGAGACAGACCGCGCCGGAACGAACAGGAGCCGCGCCAGAACGGGAAAATGTTTCCCGAAAAATCTTTCCCCTTTTGACATCTCGCTCCGGTGATATAGAATCCGATTTCTACACCGTTCTCAGTTCTTCCCGTTTCGGGATCAAATGTTCCCTCTGCGGTGTCTACAAGGTTCAGTACGGATCCATCTCTGTGAGGTAGGCCATGTTTGAAGACAGCCTGGTGGAATCGGGCGGCAAGCTGAAGACCAAAAGCAAGTACTGGGCGATTGGGGCGTTCGTCCTCAACGGCAGCATTCTGGTCATTCTCATCTTGATCCCCCTGATCTACCCCGAAGCGTTGCCGAAGCAGGCCCAGGCCATGCTTCTGGCCGCGCCGCCACCCCCGCCGCCGCCACCCCCGCCGCCGCCGCCGACCCCGGTGCACGTCGTCAAGATCCAATCGGAGATGATGAACAACCAGCTCACCGCTCCGAGCAAAATTCCCAAGGTCATCAAGCAGATCACGGAATCCGCCGCTCCCCCGCCCTCGGCTGGCGGCGTGGCCGGCATGGGCGGCGACCCGAACGGCGCGGCGGGCGGCGTGATGGGCGGCATCCTCGGCGGCATCGGCACCGGCCCGGCGCCGGTCGTCAAGGCCGCGCCCCCGAAGAAGATCGCGGTCTCCTCCGGCGTCATGTCCGGCAACATCCTGGTCAAGACCCAGCCCCAGTATCCGGCCATCGCCAAGGCGGCCCGCATCCAGGGAACGGTTGTCTTGCAGGCCACCATCTCCAAGACCGGAACCATCGAGGGCCTGCAAGTCGTGAGCGGCCCGCCGATGCTGCAACAGGCGGCCATGGACGCGGTGCGCTCCTGGCGCTACAAGCCCTACCTGCTGAACGGCGAGCCGGTCGAGGTGGGCACCCAGATCAACGTGGTCTTCAGCCTGGGCGGCTGATGCCTCGAAGCGCGAATTTCCGCCGCTGGGGCGAAGTCGCCGCAACGGCACCACTTTTCAACGCAGTTCGTCAGGCTCGGCAAGGCAGCTCCCAGTAAGTAACATCCCAGGAGGAAAGATTCAGTGATTCTCGCTCACCTAACTCAAATCGCAGTCCACCCGGCAACTCTCAGCTTCTTCCAGGAGCCAGCGGCGGTTGGTTTCAGCCCCCTCGACCTCTGGCACAACATGGGCAACCTGGCCAAGGGCGTGGTCATTATCCTCTTCATCATGTCCATCTGGTCGCTGGCGGTCATCATCGACCGCGCCCTGTACTTCTCGGCCGCCAAGAAGCAGTCGCGCGAGTTCGCTCCCCGGGTCGCCGGCGCGCTCAAGGAAGGCAAGCTCGACGAGGCCATCAAGGTCGCCGACCGCAACAAGAAGTCGCACCTCGCCGAAGTGGTCACCGCCGGCCTGCAGGAGTTCCGCAACTACGGCAGCGGCGGCGCGATCACCGAGGAGCAGATCGAGTCGAGCCAGCGCGCCCTGGAGCGTTCCGAGGCCATCGTCCACGCCAAGCTGAAGCGCGGCCTCGGCGGCCTGGCCACCATCGGCTCGACCTCGCCGTTCATCGGCCTCTTCGGAACCGTCGTCGGCATCCTCAACGCCTTCCAGCAGATCGCCACGCAGAAGACTTCGGGCATCGGCGCGGTCGCCGGCGGCATCTCCGAGGCGCTGGTCACCACCGCCTTCGGCCTGCTCGTCGCGATCCCGGCGGTTATGACCTTCAACTACTTCACCGGCAAGGTCGAGTCCTTCGACGTCGAGATGGACAACTCCTCCAGCGAGCTGGTCGACTACTTCATCAAGCAGAGCCGTCGCTAACCACCGCGGCGGTTCGCGAGCGTTTGGGCGAGAATGGATGCTGAGGAGCGGGAACCCGTCGAGCCGGCCCGCTCCTCGACTTCAACCGATCCCGGCCTCCGAACCGATGGGCGTGGACCAGATCTCAAGAGACACGGGGCGCAGTACATGGCAATCAATAAGCGGAACGAAGGCAAGAAGGTCAACTCCAACATCAACGTGACGCCGATGGTCGACGTCATGCTGGTGCTGCTCATCATCTTCATGGTCATCACCCCGATGTTGCAGAACAAGGTCAACGTCGAGCTGGCCAAGACCGACAATCCCACCCCGATGGCGGACGCCGACAAGGAAGACGCCGTGGTGGTCGCAATCACCCGCGACGGGCGCGTCTTCCTGGGCCAGAACCAGGTGGCGGGCGCCGATCTCGCATCCAAGGTCAAGGACGCGCTGGAGAACAAGACCAGCAAAGAGATTTACATCCGGGCCGACTCCCGGGCCAAGTACGGCACCGTGACCGACGCCATCGACGAAGTTCGCACCGCGGGCGTCGACGAAGTGGGGCTGCTGACCGAACAGCGCCAGACCCTCACCAAGCCTCCGGCGGCCGGCGGCCAGTAACCCGCCAATGCGGGGCGCCCGGGTTCGCGAAGCTAACCTGGGTTTTATGACGAACCAGATTCACGCTTGACCGAAACAGAACCACGGAAACGAGGACTTTGACTTATGGCAATGGGCGGCGGCGCCGGACCCGGCGGACTCTCATCGGATATCAATGTCACCCCACTGATCGACGTGCTGCTGGTGCTGCTGATCATCTTCATGGTCATCGTGCCGGTCACGCCGAAGGGCCTGGACGCGCTCGTGCCCCAGCCCCCGAAGCACCAGAACCAGGATCAGCCGAACGACCGCACCATCGTCGTCCAAGTCACCTCGCGCCCCGGCGGCGGCGAGCCCGGCTACAAGATCAATGAGGACGACGTCGCCAAGGGCGACCTGCTCACCAAGCTGACCGGCATCTTCGCCACGCGCGCCGAGCGGGTCATGTTCGTGAAGGGCGACGACAAGCTGAACTTCGGCGACATCGCCGAGGTGATCGACATCGGCCACGCCGCCGGAGTCGACCACATCGGACTGATCACGCCGAAGATCGAGGCGGGACAGTAGTCAGCGGAAGCAACGAGCAAGGCAGGCAAGCAGGAAGCGAGGGTTGAGCGTATGGCGATGGGAACCAGTGGTCGGCCAGGTGGACTTTCCTCCGACATCAATGTCACTCCGCTGATCGATGTCTTGCTCGTCCTGCTCATCATCTTCATGGTGATCGTTCCGGCAACGCCGAAGGGGCAGGACGCGCTCGTTCCCCAACCCGCTAAAAGCGAGATCGGGGACGACCGCCCTGTTGTTGTGCAGCTTGCCTCCAACTCCAGCGGTGCGCCAACCTTCAAGATCAACCAGGAGGATGTGGCCAAGGCCGACCTACTCCCCAAACTCACCGCGATCTTCGCCACCCGCGCCGAGCGCGTGATGTTCGTCAAAGGCGATAACCAGGTGGATTTCGGCGAAGTAGCGCAAGTAATTGACATCGGCCATAACGCGGGCGTAGACCATATTGGACTTTTGACTCCGAAAGCCGAGTCTGGCCAGTGAGACCCTCGCGCTCGTCGGCTCTCGTGGGGCGTGGCCCGGAATGGACATCATGGAATTGCATGGAAACGAAAACCATTTACAATCGCAATTCGGATGCTTTCGCCGGCGGGGTAATCTTTCAAGAAGGCCAGCCCTAAGCCTGCAACCATCAGGGCGATCGAAGGAGATGAAAAGCAGAATGAATCGACTCGCACGTATTCCGGTATTGGCAGCGGCCGCCGCTCTCTCGCTTCTGCCCCTGATGACCGGGTGCCAGAAACTGGAAGCCCGCGACCAGCTCAACAAGGGTGTGCAGGCCTACAAGAGCGCGCGCTACGAGGACGCCATCACCCACTTCCAGGAAGCGGTGCGGCTGGATCCGACTTACCCGTCGGCCGAGCTGTATCTGGCCACCGCCTACGCGCAATCGGTGATTCCCGACCTCGACACCCCGGAAAACCTCAAGCGCGCCAACCTGGCCATCGAAGGCTTCAAGAAGGTCTACGACAACGACCAGAAGGATGTCGGCAGCATCAAAGGCATCGCCGCCCTTTACCTGAACATCGGCAAGTACGACGATGCCAAGGCGTGGCAGCTGAAGGCCATCGCGGTCGATCCGCAGGACGCCGAGGCCTACTACACGGTGGGCTACATCGACTGGCGCCAGGCCTACCGCAACGCCGTGACCCAGCTCGCCACCCAGGCGCTGACCGACGACGGCGCCGGCAACCCGAAGATGAGCAAGCAGACCTGCGCCAAGCTCCAAGAGCTGAACACGCCGCTGGTCACCGAAGGCCTCCAATACATGCAGAAGGCCATCGACGTTCGCCCCAACTACGACGATGCCATGTCGTACATGAACCTGCTCAATCGGCGCAAAGCCGACCTCGAGTGCGGCAACGACGCGGCGCGCAAGGCCGACGTCCAAGCGGCAAGCGACTGGAACAGCAAGGCCATGGGAACCCGCAAGGCCAACGAAGAGAAGAAGGCTGCGGCGACTCCGGGCGGCGTGGTCATGGACGACTCCAAGTAGCTTCGCAACGCTCAACCGGCAAGTTCAAGCCAACAAGAAAGCCCCCGGTTGCCGGGGGCTTTCTTGTGTTCGCGCCCCGTTTGTGGCGCGGCTTCATTCTTCATTCCAAGAACTTGTATCTCACCACAGAGACACGGAGAACACGGAGAAAAACCTCTGTGAACCCTGTGTCTCTGCGGTGAAATTCTCGTTCGTAGCAAGCAGGAACTCTACTATCAGGACTGATCTGGCCAGGACTGACCCGGCCAGGACTCAGGACTGACCCATTGCCTCACCCTATCCGCGAACGCGCCCATAGCGCGCCGTCGCGGAGCCGAATCAGCGCTTGATCGACGCCGTCGCCGCGTGGGCCGGCTTGGTGGCGGCGAGGGCTTCGTCGATGATGTCGTAGAGCTTGCTGCGGTCCACCACCTCCACAAACGGCGCCGCGTTGCCGCCGCTGCGGTTGGTGACCACCCAGATGGTGGGCGTATGCTCGATGCCGATGCGCTGGCCGAGTGCGTAGTCGGCCTTCACGTCGGCGGCCAGCTTGCCCTGCGGATCCACCGCGAAGGGAAACGCGACCTTGTGGTCGCTCGCGAACTTCTCGGTGAAACTGCGCAGATCGTCGGTGGTGGCGATGTTGGGCTGGTCGGCGAAGACCGCCTCGCGGTAGTCGTCTCCCAGCTTCTTCGACTTGGAGTCGAACCAGCGCGCGTTCACCGCCGCCTGGAAGCTCCAAGCGTGAAACGGCAGGGGGAAGTCGTGCTTCACCCAAGGAATGTCGTACTTGGCCGCCGCCTCTTTGAGCAGCGGATAGGCGCGGGCGCAGTCCGGGCACTCCAAGTCCTCGAACTCATAGATCGCCACGCGAGCGCCGGCCGGCGGCCGCAGCAACGATTTATCCCCCACCGGAGTGGTCTTGGCCTGCGCCCCGGAAAACTGCGCCCGCGCCTCCACCGGCAAACTCGCGGCCAGGGAAAGACCGACCGCCACCAACGAAAACAGCCTGCGACCACGCTGCGATGCAACCATGAAAGTTAGACTCCGTTCTCAGAGAGATTGTACCGAAATCCAGCAAAAACCCGCAGCTTGCGAATCGCCGCGGTTCAACGCCACGAGCGGCGAAGGCGCCGCCAACCGAATATAGAATGCAGAGGGGAGCGTCTGTGAGATACGCGAAAGTCCTGTTGTGGGTTGTTATCGGCGTGGTCGCGCTGACCGCGGCCCAGTATGGCAGCGTCCACCTGCTTACAGGGCGGCCGTCGTCCTGGCTCTTCGAGGCTTCGCTGGACTTGGGTCCGCCGCTGCTCTTCGCCGGGGACATTGTCCAGCTGATGCTGAACCACGGCTCCCAAGCGCCGCTGCGCGACCAGCCGCGCGCCCTCGCCGCCGGGATGCTCGCCAACATCCTGCTCTACGGATTCATCTGCGTGGTCGTCGCATGGCTGTTCTTCCCGCCGCGCCGCGCCAAACTTAACGCGGCGAAGCGAAGGAAATGACCGCGCCGCCGGCGACGATCAACGCGCCTCCGAGCAAAATGGGCGCGGTGGGCCGCTGGTGGAAGAAGAGCCAGTTGATCGCCTGGGCGACGACAAAAAAGAACACCACGTAGATGCCCAGCAGCTTGCCGAAATCCCATGGCGGCGTGTTCACCACATAGCCGTAGCCGAACAAAACCGCCGCGCCCACGGCGAAAAACAACAGCCTGGCGGCCGCTGCGTGGCTATGCAGGCCGGTGCGAACCAAGGCGTCTCCGCCCGCTTCCAAAACGGCGGCGGCGAACAAAATCCCCAACGTCACGCGAATATCCATGGCAGGATTTTACCCGGCCATGAATCAGAATGGGATAAGGATGTCAATATGCGATGGTCAGCTGGCCACGAGCGGCGGCTTGTCCCGCTTGTAGGAGCGCCAGCCCCTGCCGCCATCCGTGCCATAGCTGGAAGCCGCGCCCGATGACGGCTCGCCGTTCGCCGAGATGCGGACGCCGCGGGTGCCCTTGCCGCCGCCGTTGCCGCCCGGCGCGGAGTCCGTCAACACCGCCTGGGGACGCAGGTTGGTCGGCATGAAGACGCTGAACACCGTGCCCTGCCGCCCCTCCCGCGTGGAGGAATACAGGTGAATATCGCCCCCGTAGCGGCGCAGGATCGCCCGCGTCACCCACAACCCGAGCCCGGTGCCGCGCTGCCCCTTGGTCGTGTAAAAGAGCTGGCCTAGATGTTGGCGCGTCTCCACCGGTATCCCGCTGCCATTGTCGGCGACGACGATGCGGATGCCGGTGATTCCCTCGTCGGACCACTTGCGCGCTTTGCGAATCCTGAGCGTCAGCTTGCCACCCATCGCGCTCGCCTCGATGGCGTTGGTCACCAGGTTCGACAAAATCTGCCGCATCTCTCCCGGGAAGACCAGCAGCGTGGCGTCGCTCTCATATCGGCGCGCCACTTCGATGCGCCGCTCCGCGATCCTCCGCGCGTACAACACCAGCACCTCGTCCAAAAGCTCCGCCGGCCTCACCGCGACTGGGGTGCGGGTCTCGCGATAGAAATTCAGCGTCTGCTTGCTGATCTGGGCTACGCGCTCCATCTCGCGCTCGGCGGTCTCGACATAGGCCGCCGCCGCGGGAGAAAGCTCGACCTCCGCCCGCAGCAGGTAGAGCAGATTGGTGATCGCCTCCAAGGGATTGTTGATCTCGTGGGCGATGGAGGCGGCCAACCGGCCGATCGACATCAGCTTCTGGTTCTCGATCAGCGTGTCGCAGGCCTGCCGCAACTCGACCTCGAGCTCGCGATTCCTGGCCAGCACTTCGCCCTCGCGCCGCAGCCGACGAAGCACCAGCGGAAGCCTGCCCACATGCGAGAGCGGCACGTAGTCGGCAGCGCCCTCCTCGATGAACTGGATCGCGTCCCGACCGTCCTCGCCGTCTTCGCCCAAGACCACCACCGGCACCGCCGGAGAGGCCGTGGCGGCGATGCCGAGCACTTCGCTCATCGGCAATCCCTTGGTCGCCTCGGATTCCACCACCAAAGCGGCCGGCTGGGCGTGATTGATCTCGCGCAGCAAGTCGCCTCGGGATTCGATGCCGACGATCTCCAGTCCTCGGCTCGCTTCGCCGCGCAAGATTTTCGCCGAGGCGAATTCGCTGGCCATCAAGAGAACCCGGTTTGTATGGTTGGCCTTCATTTGGTGATGTCCGGGCTCGGTGTCACTACGGGGTCGGCGCCCAATTCTCTACAAACATCAGATGTCCGCTTCCCCCGCGCCGTTGTCTTCGCCGCCGCGATCCGGTTCACCCGGTGGCATTCCCTTCCATAACGAAAGTATCGGCAAGGGGGATTCCTGTCAGTAGACCTCCGGCAGACGATAGCGCAACATCCAATCCCCCCACCGTGGTACACATAGTTCTGATGGGAACCGCAACCGCCAATCTTCGCCTCAGCCGCATCGCTCCCAACCTCCAGCAATCGGAGATTCGCGCCATGACCGTGGAGTGCGACCGGCTCGGCGGCGTCAACCTCGCCCAGGGCGTCTGCGACACCGAGCTGCCGCCGACCGTCGCCGAGGCCGCGATCCAGGCGGTGCGCGACGGGCGCAACATCTACACCCGGCTCGACGGCATCGCCCCCCTGCGGCAGGCCATCGCCGCCAAACTCGCGCGCGACAACCGCCTGACCGTCGATCCGGAATCGGAGGTTCTGGTGACCTCCGGCGCGACCGCCGGTTTTTACGCGGCGCTGCTGGCCTTGCTCGATCCCGGCGACGAGGTCGTGCTCTTCGAGCCCTTCTACGGCTACCATCTGAATACCCTGACCGCGCTGCGCATCCAGCCGGTGACGGTTCCGCTGGGCCGGGGAGACTGGTCGCTGGACATCGACCGCCTGCGGGCGGCGATCACCCCGAAAACCCGCGCCGTGGTGGTGAATTCGCCCTCCAACCCCTGCGGCAAGGTCTTTTCCCGCGCCGAGCTCGAGGCCGTCGCCGCCGTCGCCGAGGAGCACGACCTCTTCGTCTTCACCGACGAGATTTACGAATACTTCGTCTACGACGACGCCCGGCACATCAGCCCGGCGACGCTGCCCGGCATGGCCGAGCGCGCGATTTCGATCTCCGGCCTCTCGAAGACCTTCGCCATCACCGGCTGGCGCATCGGCTATTTGACCGCGAGCGCGCGCTGGCTGCCGGCCATCGCCTATTTCCACGACCTGACCTACGTCTGCGCGCCGTCTCCGTTCCAGTACGGGGCGGCGGCCGGGCTGCTGGAGCTGCCCGCCACGTTCTACGCCGACCTGGCCGTCGAGTACCAGGCCAAGCGCGACCGGCTGTGCTCGGCGCTCGCCGCCGCCGGACTCGCGCCCAGCGTGCCCGCCGGAGCCTATTACGTGCTGGCCGACATCGCCGCGCTGCCCGGCGGCTCGGCAAAGGAGAAAGCCCGCGGCCTGATGCGCGACCGCAGAGTCGCTGGCGTGGCCGGAACCGCCTTCTTCCACGAGGGGCGCGGCGAAGACCTGATGCGATTCTGCTTCGCCAAGCGCGACGAAGACCTCGACCGGGCCTGCGAGCTGCTGCAAGGCCGCGGCTGAGCCCGGCGCCCCGGGGATTTGCAATCTTTTGGCAACCTGGGCCGTCGGTTCCGATCTAAGTATCAGGAACAAGTAATCTTGAGACAGATGAAGATCGGCACATACGGACTTCTGGGCCTTGCTCGCATCTCCGGCGGCGACCCGGCTCCACGCGCAAACCCTCGCTCCCGGCGGGAACCAAACTTCGGCGACCAACTCCTATTACGGCAGCGTGGCGGCGGTTCCGCCGGTGGACGCGGTGGTGCCGCTCACCCTCGACGACGCGATCCGCCTCGGCCTGGAGAACAACCTCGCGCTGACCGTCGCCCGCGACCAGCAGAAGACCGCCAGCGGCGAGCGGCTGCGCGCCCTGAATCCGCTGCTGCCCAACGTCACGCTGGAGGGCCAGAACGGAGTCCACCAGTACAACCTCCAGGCCCAGGGTTTTCGTCCCAGCCTGCTTGGCCAGTTCACCGGCATCTCGCTCGCCGGGCCGTTCAGTTTCACGCCCGCAGTCACCGTCACCCAG
>Ga0116231_10007705_pt1 | contig 19466 bp, 16 predicted proteins | sample S1TSphgellanicum_2_FD_89695 | JGI IMG/M metagenome (GOLD analysis project Ga0116231, IMG submission 89695) | Host-associated microbial communities from peat moss isolated from Minnesota, USA - S1T2_Fd - Sphagnum magellanicum MG | ecosystem: Host-associated > Plants > Peat moss > Unclassified...
CATGGATGAGCTTTGAAGATGTCTAGGCGTCAGTAAGGGTGAGATCGATCTGCAGAACATGGACATCAGGGTCCACGCAGGAGAGTGCATGTGTTGTTAGGATTCTGGACCCTCTCTTTTTGGCTACAGCAGGATGACATAAACCAAATTTGACTATATATATTTGTTTATTTATTTAGTTTACCTACTAGTGAATTTTTTCTTGGCCAAATTTTACATTGTTTCTATAGAAAAAAAAATATAAAGTTGTAAAATTTCGGTTTTCTTATAAATTCGACATAAAAGCAATCCAAAAGTTTTGAAACCATGAAATTAAAAAAGAAAAAAAATAGAAAAAAGACATGGTTACCTAGTGGTATGTAATATATATAAATCACAATGTTTCCCGAAAATATGATCGCAAACCCCCCCCCCCCTTCCCTAATCCTTCTTTTTTTCTTATTTTATTTCTCTATGTAATGTAGTTAGAGAAAAAAATACTACAGGTTCAAAGCCAACTGATATCATTTACTCTCCACTTGTCATTATGATGTGGATTTTCATAGTCCCCAAATGGATTTGGCAAGTGTTTGTCAATTAATAAATTCATTTAAAAATTTGAATTTTGTATGTGTAGAATTTATGAAGTTTTCGACATAGAAATATTACTATCAAAATACAAATCTTATCATAAATGTACCACTAGTTTAATGTGTTTAGTAGACCCTAACGTGTGTTGAACATATTGACCATGGCGAATTGACCCCCACATTGGGATCATGGTAAAAACCCCAAAACCCATTCAAATGGTCATGTTAGGCCCCGAAAATTATAGATTTGGACACATTGGCCCTGATTTAGTCTATGTAGATGATATTCATAAATGTTTGGAATATTTATTAGCAAATTAAGTGGGTTTTGGGGTCTTTACCATGATCCCAATGTGGGGGTCAATTTGCCTTGGTTGAACACTTTGCATGTAGACCTAAGTTTAAACCTCATGATGAACAAAATCCAATTATTTTTAATTTGCATATTATTAGCAAATATTTGTTGTAAAATCTAGTAAATATTTTTTTATAAAATCAAGAATGTTGAAAATAATTTAATCCAAGTCAAATCCATTGTTACTAAGTTGTCAACCACATCTCAACTATTTTTTTCAAATAATTTCTTTTGAAGGGCAAACATTGAAATCTTCAAGAATATTTTATTTGTAATAATGATAATTTCATAATTAACTAATTATTAGACAAACATGTGGCCAAGTTACCAAGGCACTTGCAGTACTAAGACACAATGTCAGGAGAGAACAAACAAGTATTCTAGTGTTGGCCGGTTCTTCAAAGCACATATAGTTCTTAGGTAGGTTTTTGTATAGTTATATATACACTTAATTGGCGATTCTCAAAATAAAAAACTACCATTTGTTTATATTGCCGATACACAAACTTTTAATTTAAAGAGTCAAACAACTATTAATTTTTTGCCAGTTTTTTCATGAAAATCGGCAGAATCATTGGTTTTTTTGAGTTTTACAAAAGAATTGAAACTGGTTGGTCCTTTGATCTTATTTTATTTTTAAAACCAAAAATTCAGTTTTGGTTTTTTAAATAAAATATAAACATGAACATCTATGTAAAAGGCAACATCCTTATTTTCATTCAAGTTAGGAATGCAATATCTGACCTTTCATTTGTCAAGTTTAATTCTTTAGATTGTGAACAAGACACCCTATTACATTGGGCCAAAGTACTTTGAAGCTAATATATTCTATAATGGTTTGTGTCACAATATCCCTGCCTTATTTACATCTTGAGATTGATTATGATAGTTGACCTAAAAGAGGAGATTTAGAATGCAAAGAGGACACAAGGACATGTCCTCACATCCTAGGCCATCATGTCCCCTGACATGTCCCCATGTCTTTAAATTTTTATGCTTTACCACATGTCTTCATTTCCCTATGTTCTCGCGTCCTAGGCCCTTGGAAGAAGGAAAATTTTACAAGGCTTTATGTAATTGTCTCTTAATCCATCATGTTCTACCTAATGTCTTTGGGTTGTGGAAGAATCAAATTGTACACCTTGACGTCAAGCCTTGGGGTATTCAAGCTAGTGTCTTCCCAAGCCCAAGTCTACGTGATTACATAATAGGTGTATGTTGGAGTTCAGTCTTAAGACACATGCATTAGTCCAGGACAAATAACCAATAAGGCTATTTTTGTATTCCTTAGGTGACAGATCAACATGGTGTTTAGAACATGGTGGCATGGGGCTCCAACAAAATGACCTTCGGTTACTTGGAGGTGGCTTGGACATGGTGGCTTAACACCCCTTGTAGGACATGCCCCATGTATTGAACATGTCTTGGATTCCAAGCCAAGAAAATATTCCAAGCTTAAGCCAAAATTCATAATATCACCATGCCTTCATGGATGGCCTTTTTGGATGTAGCATAGGCTTATGTAAAAATTATGGATTAAAATTATATATTGGTTCCCCATGACCCTAGATAACTCGATGCCTAAGACAAAACATGATATGGGCCCCAATAGCCAACTTTCAGAAGGCACTAAACATGTCTTAGGAACACATCAAGGAAATCTGACATAGTTTGCCCCCCAGCACAAACCCAAATTGTAATTTTGAACTTCCTCACATGAATGGCCCTTTTTGGAATTTTTTGCCAGCAGCCACAACGACAACATGTAAGCTCAGAGTTGCTTTTGTGGGTCAGCCCAAGCACTAGGACTAGGGTCTAGGATATATATGACAAGCCATTGTACTTGGTAGTGGTTTTTTTTGGCAAACTGGGGCAAAACACCCAAAAATATTATTGCCTTGTTGCTACCTAAAATTTAGCCAAAATTTCACCAACATTGCACCCATGTGTAGTATTCAGGGGCTAGTTCATGCAAGTTTGCTTGCCAAATTTTTTTGTAGTTTTGACAGTTTTCCCAATCCTTGTTACCATGAATGCTAAATTGTTTTTGGGATGATCACCACTAATGCACTAACACCAAATATTTTTTAAAAACCATTGCTTGGTGGATGGTAGAGTTACCACTTGTTTTGACTTCACAACTACTTATCATCCCCTCCCAAAGCCACTTACAAGTTAAGTAACTCAAAGTCTCAATGCCATTCACCTTTGACCAGGCCAAATCATGATTGAAACATCACCTTCATTGCTATTAATACATTGGCAAATTTGTTTGGTCTGTATGAATACTATGGACATGGGTGTCTTTCTATTTGCTCAAAATATGCTTGGCACTAGAGATGTGGCAATCAAAATTTGTAATTTCAAAGTTCCATCTACCTTAAGACTTAGTTTCTACTTACAAACTGGATGTGGTGGCTCTCACCATTATTGGAAAAAGTTAGGAATATTGGTGGGTTGCCTATTATCACCAGGAAGTAATTTTGTTTACTACCATTTTGTGTGCACATGTATGTCGAACCTCCCAAAATGCCTCCTAACTATACTAAAAGAATTCCCACCAGGTGTTTCTATGATAGACCAAAATGCGGCATTCAAACCCATGGTTTAAATCTAGATGGCATTTGGTTATGTAGTTCAATTTTGGACTTTCCATGCACTTCTAGAGCATGAGGAATTAGAAATTATGTAAGAATTTTTGTGGGTAGCAACATTTCATAGATGGACAAAATCTCTATTTTGAAACCCAATGAATTTTGCCCATTTTTTGTCACATTTGGCTATTGAAAACCTCCCAAGGACGGCAAATTGCCAATTAGAACATTTCCTAAGTTGACATAACCTTTAACTCCTAATTTGTTTGATGGTCATTCAAAAAAAGGTCATTATGGTATACCAATCACAACACAAGTGGTAGTCCATTCAAGGTACTCTTCACATGACTATGACAAAATGTTTCTCAATTCCATTCTCCTTGAGGGTTTATTTTTTTTGTTGTTATTCCATGTGTCAAACACTTTTTTTCCCGCTGTAAGTTGTTCAACTAAAAACAACAATACCTTGTTCCCGTGTGGGTGAACCAAAAAAATAATTTAAAAAAGATCCCATGAATTTAGGGAAGGATTCCTTGGCTATTGAGGGAAAGACAACACCTACCATGGTTATTGTGACCTATGGATTCAATAATGATCACCCAAACTATGATTGTTTTCTTCCCCCCACCCAAGCATGTACCTCCTACTTAACTACTGCCTACTTTCTTCTAACCCCCATTGGGTGCCTAAGTAGGTACCTTATTTTATTTGTTCAATACATTATGCTAGAACCATTTTTAATTGTTTTTGGATGGGGAGAAGTTTTTTCACCTAAACATAACCTTGCATGCTAGCCTTTTCTTTGTTTTCACTTCATGATTTTTGGATGTGCTCATAATTGTGGGTGTTGTCATGGAAAATACAAGAAAAAAATATTTTTGGTGATTAAATCTAAAAGCATGTAATAGTGCTATCATCGCACACAACAAGGTCCCCCCCCAAACCCCCTCTCCCTTTAAAAAAAAATTGTGATGTGAAATAGAAAATTATTTGAATTTACAATTCAATAAATTCCAAAATTTTCCCAATCTTTGTTGGAAAAAAATGTCCAAAAGATTTCTTCGAAAATTTTTAGGACAATTTGGATCTCCAATTGTGATTTGTCAATGCACAATGTTATGCCAACTTGGATCTCCAATTGTGATTTGTCAATGCACAATGTTATGCCAACTTGGATCTCCATATGTTTTTCAATGAGCAAAGCATGTGGTTCTTCCACATATTTTATTTGTGGAATGTTCATTCATTCATTGGAGTATATGGAACTTGTGGAATGTCTAGTATTTTCCAAAAGCATAAGAACATCTAGAAACCCAATGGTAATGGGTCGGAGGAGCGACCAAAAAAGATGAAAAAAGTTTGCAACTATTTATGTCCCATTTAGTTCATGCCGGCAACAAATTGGAAACACATGACTCCAATTACATTAACTCCCATTACCTTATCATCTGCATATTGTACATGGTAGATTTTGATGCCTACACAAAAGAGAGTAAAGATTAAGGTTTGAGACACTTACAATGTGATTTCTTTTGCACAATTTTCTTCTTGGAACATCAACAAATTTATAAGATGTTTTTGTGCAAGTTGACATGTGGTTAAACAAAATCAATGGGAGCTTTGGCCCTTGACCTTTGGGTATTTCAATTTCTTCAAGTTCCTTATTTTTTTTAACAAATAAAATATTGAGAGATGAAGGACGTTTCAAGGTGATGTTAGAATGTTTGCATCAACCAACTATATTTTAATTGAATGAATTCAAGTTGGATATTTGTATTGAATCCATTAATAATTGACATGTCTCTAATTCACAAAATTAAATTTGTCACCCAAGGGCCAAAGGTCCTTTGGTATATGCCTTATGCCTAGGTATTAATGACCTTAGTATCTTGGTAGCTTCCACACATGTTTGTTTGAGTACATAATTAATGTAGAATTTCTCAATTTGGAAATAAACTACTCTTGAAAAGGAAATGTTTTCTTCACAAAAATAATTTATTCGAAGGGTTTAAAGAAAGAATTCTTGGATTGATATTAAAACAATTAGGTTAATCCATAGCTTATTTCCATGACCACAGGGATTTAGTCTAGAAACTCTAGCTTCTTCCTTTTTGGTGCTCTTATCTTCAAGAATTCACATAGACAAACCAAGGATTTCCAATCTTTTCATATCTATCTTCATTTATTTCCAATTTCTAATTGACGGTAGGCAAATTCACCCTCTAATAATTATTGTTTTGTTTTGAAACTTAGTAGTGTTTCTTTTTTCCATATCTATGATGTTCAAATTTCCTCAAAATTTGCTTAAAAAATAGCAAAATTGGTTGAAATTAAATTAGAAAATGACATTGTCTAAAATTTCTTGGATTTTTTTGACGAAAAATAGATAATTCATTCCTAAAAAAAATAGTGTTTATGAGGTATATGGCCAAAAAAATAGTGCTTATGAGGTATATGGGGTTCGAAGGGTTAAAGGTTTAAGAGCCAAGTCGTTAGGGTCTAAAGTAAGTGTGTAGTTTGTACCAAATGTACATGCACCTCTATTGTCACCTGAACTTGACAAAAATCTGCCCACGAAAAACACCCAATTTTAGTGTATTGGCTAGTCTTTTAAATGACCCTCTATGAAAATGTTGACTACTTATTATGACGAAATCTGTATGGGGATGCGACAAAGAAAAGACTGTTGCTTACATCAAGTGTGCTTTCAAGCAATGTCACATTAAACTTGGCAGTTCAGAGGTACCACTAGGATTCCGGGTTGAGCATTTCAAAAGTAATTTAGACGCTTGTTGTCGACCTTCTCGAGAGCATCCAGTATATCTCAAATGGCACAAAATATGTCTGGATTAGTATGGTGTTCATGGTTAATTGAAATGCAAGCATATCCCAAGATTTGTGAATGATTAAGTAGCACAAAGGTTGTTGTTTGTTCAGAAGCTCAACTTCATAGAGGTGAATTTCCAAGTGTGATATAGAGTTGTTCCCTTGTTTTTAGATCCTTTTTAACTACCTCTAACTTTTATGTTACAAACTAATGATGTTTATTTTAGAATACACAATTGCTCAGAATTCACACAGTGGGTTAGTAGATTTTAATAACCTAGTTGGTGATGGAGGGACTATGGGGGACTTTGCAGGTATTGAGCACTGCTGATGCAAGCTTTTGTCTTGGTCACAATTCACAAGGTCCTTACCACGAGCCAAATTCACTATTGACGTTCAAGCTCAAAAAGAAAACATAACATGTTAAGAAGAAACCCTAAGAATTATTAATCCTTGCTAAAGTGAGATGGACACACAAATGGGTGTTGAGATGGAGTTGAAGGTTGTTAAGAAGGGATTGCAATTTGCATCTACTAATCCAAACACCAAGTTGGTTGAAATGGTGTCCCCTACACCACCATAGGCTCCACTGGCCAAATTCAAGTAAGTATTTATAGCAAGGGCTCTCATAGAATCCAAATGTTGTATAGAACAAAGCTCGTTGCTTGGTGATTTTTATATGGTGAACTTGCATATGGTTGTTGTGGGCTTCATTTAACTACATTACGTTACAATGGTTGTTGTTGGGTTTTCTTAACAAGAGTTCGTGCTCCATCAAACATGGAATAACCTATAGGGGATAATGCAGAAGTAGAAAATTCCTTTTAGGATTGTTTTTGTTTAAGTGGTTAGGCATCTACCTGGCTGTGGCAGGCATGAATGGTACCAAACAACTAGTTTGGTTGTGGTTTATATTTTGGCAAAGGCAGTTGAAGAAGATGTGAAAGTTCATTTCAATGAACACATTGTATGTTCCAAGTTCTATCTACCCCCAGACCTTGATTTTGTTTCTCTAATAGTCTGGTTGTATGTTAGTTGGGCTTCTATTGATTTGTATGTTTTCAGGTGTGATATATGAATTAGAAGGTCATATAAGATGTTGGATGTTATGATTTAATGTCACTTGTAGCAATAAGACTAGAAGACAAGTGATGTCATTTTGGTTAGAGCAAACAAGGGTAACTTCTATATGTATAAAGGTGATGACATTACAAGCTGCAAGCAAAGATATTGATGATGACATGGAAAAAACGTTATAATGTTTTTGTTTAAACCATAGTTGATGTTAATTGACAATACAAATGTTACAATCATATTTATGTATAATATGCAATATTTTTTGTATGGGCATACATGCACTAATTGGGGTCCTTTAGAATGTGTGTTGGCAGCTAACTTTGGTCATTAATCTTAGGGAGCCATTGCCGTGCATTCTACAACTCCCCTTGTTTGGCAAGGTAACTAATTATAACTATGCCATTTGTGTTACAATAGAAGGATAAGCACATTACTAATGTGCCTAGGCTGCTCACTAGGTTAACTCCCACACCTTGATTGTGTAGGTGATCCATGTAGAGTGTCAATATGCCTACTTGAAAACCAAGTTGGAGATCAAATTTATCAAGGCTACGAACATTCATTGAATGCAACTTGGGTGCAACACAAAATACGGGACTGACTGGGACAAGTTAAAGGCAATTGTTAAAGAAGAGGTGTGTGTTTTTTAATCTTCATACTTTGTGACAAAAATGCCATATGTGTAAAACAATATGCACATTTTGTAGTTAGCAATAGACTTGTGATCTAACTTGGGTTGGTCTTGATAGGTAAACCACCCACCACCTACACAAAACACTACAATCCTAAACAAAGGTAGCGAAAATTGGGCAGAAAAGTACAATGCATTAGAGGCTCGAATATGTGCGCTTGAAGAAAAGATGAATGCAATGACCTTGGAGCTGAAAGAGGTATGCCAAACTGCACTACCTAGTTCATCAGTTCCCTTGCCTACACAACCCAGCCACCTTGGTGCAAATCCAAAGATAGTTGCAGAGGTTATAAGGTGGTTTTTTCCATCATGGGAACCACTTGAACCTACTTCTGAAAGGGCAATGGTTGGTCCCACATGTGGAGACCTAGAAACCAAGGGTGAGTCACATGCATGTAAGGACCCTCCTCTACCATTATGGGAGATCAAAGCAAACAAAATACCATTACAGGAGATAGCATCAAACAAGATGGGTGTGACTACACCTTGCCAGAAGCCACACCAAAAGTTAGTGGTAGCTTTGGATGGTGGCATTGTAAAACGACCAGCGAGATTTGTACATACATGCAAACCCAATGACCAAGAAGGCAATCAAAGGGGTCATGGTCCCCTATCCAACAGTCAGGTGTTGGACGTGCAAATCATGGACATACAACTGTCTAATGGTTAGGATCTGGCTAACACACAATATATGGTTGACAAACTTGGCACTAAAGTTGACAGCCATGATTTTTTTAACATTCTAATTTTTTATACAGAGTTGCCTGACGAGTGTGCAAAGGTTAACCGTATTAACACTCTAATAGTCACATTTTTATAAAATGGGTTTGCATTGTATAGACATGTCATCTAGTTTTTGGTGGAAAAACTACTTAGGTGCGTCTAAAGTTTTTGAACGTCATATATTGGCAAAGTCCATTGTTGGATTGTGGCTATTGTTTTTTTCCATTCAATAATATATAAATTGCTACAGGAGAGTCCTTGAGTTGTGGTGGGTGTTTTGATGTCGTGCTTTACTTTTTCAAATAGCTTACTCCTTGAGTGGAGAATCTAGAACTTCATTTCAATTACTGAAGAAATTTTTGCAGTTCCTTGAGAGGAAGTTTTGTTTTGATTTGTATTTGATTTAATTGGTAATCAAATCTAGTTTTGCATTGAACTTTCGTGTTCTAATGCATTGAAAATGTTGGTAGTTCATTCGTCGTTTGCCTGCCTCGTTGCGAGACTCTGAGCATCAACCACCCACTATTGCACGCTCAAGTTTCTGATCTGGTGAAAAAAATATTTTTGGACAGCGCAAATCTTGGAAGATATGAACTTCTTATGTGGCAGAAGGAAAGAGGACTGTTGTTGTTGCTGTAAGTGGAATGGCATTGATATTATCATAACAGATGTGATGTGTTGGAGGAATCATTGTTGCTGTTGAAGTGTTTGTTACGAGCGCACTGTCAGTAGCACGTTGGTGCTGAAGTGCTCTACCTCAGTGTTTTGCAAGTTGGCATGTTTACAAGACTGAAGGCGAGACTTTAGAGGCAAAGGTAAACTTTTTTGCCTCCAGTTCTAGAAGGCATCTACTGTATGGAAAAACATGATAAAGATCTAGAAATGAAACCTCTTAAGGCTTGTGTAGTTTACTCTGCTAACTGCCCTCTTGCTCCTAGGATAGCAATCCCTGTTACCTGTCCATTTGCTGTTTTCTTGATTTTGAACTTCATTCTTCTGCGTCGAGTACATAGCTCCTAAACTTGGTGATGAGTTTGGCTTTCCAAATCTTAGTAGTTGTGATGCGTTTGACACACTTATATTGTATTAAGGTAATTTGTTTCGATCTCGCTAGTCCTCTGAAGAACAGTTACATACATCATTGTGCTGCAAATTGCTCAGTTCTTAGAACTCTGTCTCAGTTGTGTCATACTTGTGTGTACTAGGTAATACTATTCTCGATATTGTCTTCAACCATGGAGACAAGAAGTTGGCCTTATTTCGACCTGGAGTATGAAACCATCGGGATGCATGTCAGTACACCATGGTATGCAAGCAAAATGTCAAAATCATCTTGCATTGACCTTTCTGTGTGTGTTTTGTATCCGTGACTTTTCCGCCAACTCTAGGCAATAACCCTTGGGGAGTTCCTCCTTCAGCCATTCCCTAATGAAACACTCATCATCTCATATCTCATCTTGGTTGGTTTCAGAGTTGTCGTGGACAATGACACATACGAGGATGTGACTTTAGTGAAGGTAAGAAGAACTCCTCTTGCAGAATCCTATCTTTTTTGCTTCTTTCTCTGCAACAATTTTTTTGATAGCCGTTTCAGGAACATGCGTAAGAAAGTCGAAGGTTTATTGAAAGTCCTTTGCTCTTCCTATTAGGGTCGACCAGCTAAATATCCTTTTTTATTTCTTTTCATATGTTCTTGTGAGAGTCATCAGTTTTTGGCATGATATCTCGATCTGTTGACCCTTGTCAGGTTCTAAGGTCTTCATTGTGGCTACTGCTCTTATGTTTCAGGTTGACAGTGGTAGCAAGCATGGCATCTTGTTGGAGGTTGTGCAAGTGGTCACTAATCTCTAAATATGGCTTTGAGTTGGATATGTTTGAATGCATTCACAACATATTTGGCCATATTTAACCCTTTGGTTCATTTGTGAAAAGGGTAGGTTTGTACTTTATTGAAGTTGCCATGTTATTCAAGTGTATGGACTTGGTCATGTGAAGAGGTCTACGCCAAGCTTGTTATTTGGTAGAAGATGCATAACTCAATTGTGCAACAAGTTTGTTCCAGCTGGTGATGTTAATGGATTACCTTGAGCATGAACATGTTAGTAGGGGCTTGGTGGCATCATTATCGAAAACCATGTATTTACCCAAGTCTCATCACTATTTCTTATCATAGTAAACTATCTAATCTTGGTTTTGATTTACTCAAGTATGGAATAGTCAGTCAGTTGGATGCTTTGCCATATTGAGGTTGAGTGCAAAATTGACCCTTGACATTCAACTTTGTAGGGCTTCAATCCTCTCCAACAATGGTAATTATATAAAATAGTGATCAACGTTTTATATAATTTACCCCCTACATGTGCAATGAATATGCTCAACATGTAATAGTCTTAAAATTTCAAGGGGCCAGGTGCAGATGTCTGATTCCTTGGGTTTGTATGCTCTTTTGCAGCAACAAAGTGGTTGCATGTGCCAAGCATTTTGTGGGTGTTGGGGGAACAAGAAAGGGTATCAATGAAAATGATAATGTGATTAGTTATGATGGTCTGGTTTCTATCCACATGAGACCCTATTTTGATGCCATCACCAAAGGCGTGTCATCAATTATGGCTTCTTACAGCAGTTGGAATGGGGTGAAAATGCATGCAAATCGCTTCCTCCTGACTAATGTCCTGAAGGGTCAATTGGGCTTCAAAGGATTTATTATATTTGACTGGCAAGGCATTGACTGCATTACTACCCCACCTGATGCAAATTACACATTCTCCATCCTTGCTAGCATTCATGTTGGAATTGACATGGTAAGATTTCTCTCTAGTCCATATGCCTAGAGGTGTTGAATTCACTTTTTTTCAATAATATCATGGTTCCATGCAATTGATTAGGAGCTTCAACTATCAAGGGTAGGTTAGAAAGCTTGGCCAATTGCTTACTCAGGTAGATCATGGATTTGAACCCAATGACTTCAAGTTGCACAAGATGGTGTAAGCCCTCCTCTCATATACAGCTTTGATCTCCCCCTCTAGTCTCTTTGGCTCCTATTTAAAACATTCTGAGAAAAGCGTAACCTTTTAAATGTAGGATATTTTGATCAACTTAAACAGGTGCTATTCACAATGCCAACATACCAAGTTATTTGTAGATGATAGAAACTACCATTAATGGGTTTTTTTTGCTAGCACCTTCAGTGTTGGGGGTTGTGAAGTCAGTGGGAGCAATGGCAATTAACCACTGCCATAAATCTTTAAATGAAGGTGATATTCTGATTCTTTGTGAATGACTCTCATAAAGTTGTGGCTACACTCACTTTTCTAGTGTTGTTTTGGTTTTGCTAGCATGAAACAACAGTTACCTTCAAAGTATTTATTAATTGTGGAGTTTCTTTACAATCTCATAGGTCTGTTCTCCTAGTTCCAAAATCAACTCCTTGTTTAAAGCGTGATAGATCACACCCTTGGCTTTTTTAGGACCCAGCTGCTAGACTAGTGTGTGGCTATGTTTTCTGTTTTGCTGGTCCCATGAAGCCTGTAGCAAACTATTGTGGGTGGGTATGAAAGAAAGCTCATTGGGTGGAGGAGCATGCAAAAGCTTGTGCAAGAATGGCAGAACATATGCAATGTGCCCCAATTTTTAATGACTTTCCTTTCTCATTTACAAGGCAAACCACTTACATGGTGTGTATGCATGCATGTGTGTTTCCTTGAATTTCTTATGTTTGATATGGATGCAATTTGCATTTCTTTTTCTAACTATTTTTGCAGTCTCTGGTTTAGGGTTTAAGGTTCACAAGAGCTTTTATATGTTAATCTTGGTTAAAGAAGTGCGTTCTATGGTGGGCACTATGATCTGCCCCAACTAAAATAACTCAAACCTACTTTGATTGATAGGTGGATATAGGAATGGTAATTACATGCTCTTTTCTTGAGAGTTGTGGTGTTCATGGTGAAGGTTTGTGGAAATCAGTGTGTGATTGTAGATTTGCCAAGAGCTTTGGTAAAAACTGCAAATCATCTGGCCTTAATCTCCTTCCCCAAACGCATAGCATGAGAGGAAAAAAATCAATTGTGTGTGTGTGTTTGCGAGTGGTATCTGTATGTGGATGTTGCAAATACTGTGTCTATTAGGTCACAGGAGAAAGGGACATAGTGCAATGAGCACTAAGATGATTTTTTCCATGTTGTCAAATTGCAAGGAAGTACTGATGGGCTACTATTGGTATGAAGGATGGCAAGGATTGGTGTAGAGATGGAAGGATGGCATTTACCATCAAGCTTGTGCCCTTGTAGAAGTATTACATCTGATGAACTGTATTACAACAATAACAACAACATTAAGTGTTACATTCTAAAATTGCCTCATCATCAATGATATAATCTTTCAACTCGAAGGGATTTTGTTGATTTTATGCATCAAAACCAAAAACACCATTGGATTATTTCCTGATAGACTGGGCTTCGTATTATGAATGGTGACATTTGCCTCTTGAGTCACCGGTGGCATTATTCCTACAATGGGTATTCAATCTCCTCATTTTGAATGGTACTCTGCTTTATCAGAGGGAGAGAAAAAATGTTCCCTACCGTAAGGCTTTTTTGGGTTTTCTTTCTGACTTATGTTTGAGTTCTTTTATCTCTGCAGCCCCTTTCACTGTTAAGACTTTTAATGTGTTCCATCCACTATTTGAAATTTATGTTGCACCTAAGTGTTTGTTCTGCAGTATTTAGTAGATATCTCTGGTGGATTGCAGGTAATGGTGCCCTATATGTATGAACAGTTCATCAACAACTTGACATATGAGGTTAAAAATGGGAACATCCCAATGTCATGGATTGATGATGTTGTTAGAATTTTTCAGGTCAAATTTGAAACAGGTCTCTTTGAACACCCTCATGCCAACAAGGGGCTTAAATCATTTATCAACCAGCAAGTAATCACCTGCCCTCATGATTCATGAATTCAAGAAATTTCAATAGTTTGTACTTATGCCCAGCACTGGTCCACAATTGCTTAACCTTATCATTGGAGTATGCACATGCACATAGATCATTAGCCCGTGAAGCAGTCAGGAAGTCACTTGTGTTGTTGAAGAATGGAAAGAATGAAGATTCACCGCTACTGCCACTTAATAGAGATGCCAAGAAGGTCCTAGTGGTAGGAGCACATGCCAATGATATAGGCCTACAATGTGGTGGGTGGACCATCAGTCCCATGTTACAAGACAATGTTGTATGATAATGAATGATTGGGTAAAAAAAATTGAATTAGGTTAGGACTTCAGAAGCATAGGGTGTCTTCAAGTGAACTTTCAATCAGCATATGTAAGTGTCAAATACCTTTATCCAATCACTTGGCAGTGCACCAAGGGCATGTGAAGGCAAAGATCTAATGTCAATTGCATGTTTGGATCCTAGAAGTAGTATGAGGCTTGTAGTACAATTATGCAAATGAGCCCAAGTGATGTTAAAATGTAATTTAGTCATTTAAGTATGAGGTGGACAAAATATCTTACAAATTACAACATGTGCATTGTATTATTTTGGCTTGTTTTGGCTAACTAATGGTAATAAAAAAAATTGTGATTTTATAACTTGACCATTGTTTAATGTCCAACCATGTTCATACACCCTTTTTTCTTTTGACAAATAGCCAATGCATATGCCACCTCCAATTTATTTGCCAAGTATTGATTTTTAACATTGAAGTGATTTTTGAGTTATGTTTTTTGAACTAGACAAATCTGCACATTGGAGATCATACCTCCAATGCACAACAAATGTTAGCATTATGTTTAAACATCATGAAATCATTGTTAACCCTAGTGACGCGCTCCCAAGTTCCTAATTAGACCCAAGATGGGTCTAAGTTACTGAAATAGCAGAATTGTGAGGAACTCGAGGCACGCTCCCAACTCTTAGCACTAGAAGGGGTAGAGGGGCGTGTTGAAGTTCCGAGATGGGACTAAGAAGAGTGACAAGCTTTAGTTACTTACTTGAACCTACATCAAACCAACCAACAAGTTGGTTAGTTCACTTTCTAGAGCACCTTTAATGCTAGGACAAGCCACGGGCAACTTTGGACTCACAAGATTCACCATGGCTTGAATTCGGGGGAAGCCACCACCTTCCCCCATACTCACCATGGCCCAGATTTACGGGAAGTCACCACCTTTTCCCATGTAATATTCTTTGCGTTTCTCCATGGCACCTACATCCGAATGGTTTTTTGTCCCGGGACTCCCAAGGAGTTATGAAATTGTCCTAGTTTGGACTCCTGGGATTTTGTGAGGTCATAACTCTTTGCTCAGACCTCCAATTAGGATGAGGTCTCAATCAAACTTGTAGCTCTCTTTGAGAATGGACCGGGGCCGGGTCAATTCCTGACTTTTAGTGGTTGAGAGTCAAATTGCCAATTTGATTCTCGGCCCTTCTTTTTGCCATAATGGGTGCTGCAGATGTCCAAATGGCCCATGCGAGCCCATTTTCGACACTTATACTTCGATAGCTTTCCAATGATATAAAGAACGCCTCAATGTGAGGTGTTTTGACCCCTACAATCGAACTCTGAAGTTTTGGGAGTCCCGAACGACTCCCAAGTCCCAATTTCGGGAATGTGGGTTTCATCTTCACACTCTTTTCAAAGTAGGGTTGCGACACCTAGACTCACACATTTCATATACTAATACATGTGCTAAATTTTGCTGCAAACTGCATGAACTTTACTTAGACCAAATAGATGTGCAGACTGAAAAATTAGAAGTATCAGCCTAATGTGCAAAATATGCTCCTTGTTAGGCTCCTATTCACACTCTTATAAAGAAATAAAATTGGTTGCAACTATCTAAAAGGTACCTCAGAGTAAATGAGGGTTTGTACTATACTAGGGAGTTTGCAGCTACTAAATGTTTGTGGGCTCAACATGTTCAAGTTCAAAGTGCAAAGGTTGTTAGGCCTTCCCTAAAAGCCAACTTTTCTAGACTTGGAAAGTGATGTTACACATCGATAGTAGAAACATTGGGGAGGCTTGTGGCATCCCATAACAATTAACATTTTTAAGGCAAGACCAACAGAAGGCTAGTTGCTTGAGTAAGGTACAGATGGAGCATGACGAAAATGCAGTCATTAGTGATGATGATGGTACAGTGGGTCACGATGAAGCAGCAATGGATGCTGATCCCATAGAAACAACACCCAATCCCTACGTTTTAGCACATAACATGCGTGTTACTTAATTCAAACAACAATTTGCAAAAGTTGAAGGAAATGCCCAAGAATTGTGAGTTTTTAAAACTTGTCTTCACATGCATAAATGGAAAGGCCCATACATAGTTCTATAATGGATCATGCAATCTCCATTACTTGCATTGTATGAAAGAGTTGGAAGTTTGGTTATGTGCATGAGTTTTGTGTATACACTTGCCAAATAGTTTGAACATTCTTCAATAATCTTTGTTCTAGTGTTAGGTTGTAGCTACTTTCCAAATTCCAAACTATTTTAAATTCTTCATGGGGTTAGGGTTTAGGGTTTGAAGTCGATGTCTTTGGCGTTGCCATGAAATAGAGTTTCTGGTGATCTTTTATTACATACATAGCTTAAAATTAGGTTTGTATGCTAGTTAATGGTCATATGTTTATTGAGACAGTCTTAGTCCAAACTAATTGCACCTTCATTGTGTTTTGGAAACATTGGGTCACTTGGCAGTCATCACTTCATGAACTCAACAACCATGCGAGGGGGGAAGAAGACAAATAAGAAGTCCACCCAAAATGTGGTGGATGGGAGAACACTTGGACACCAAAGCAATAGGAGGAGCACTATGAATGTTGGAAAACCACATCGTCATGTGGTGGAAGAAGAGGGGTTGTTGGCATTAGCAACATCTAATGAACGTGACGCTTCTAATAGCAGCAACTACAACTCAAAAGGAGAGGAGTTAGAAGGTTTTGAGCTGCCAGTTGCATCTTCAGTTAAGAAGGAACATAATAAGGCACCTAGCAAATGGACCCCCACACCAAATGTAATGTACCCCCCCCCCCCATTTTGAAATATTGTTTGTGAGGTCCATTTTGATGTCAAGATACTAAAAGTAACAACATTATTACATGCACAATATCTGTGAAATTTGTGATTGGTCTTATAAACCTTGCAAGTCCGTATTGAGTTGTAGTAATGTTTGTGAATGTTCTACCAGAAATTGTTTGCTTTGTTTTGTTGTAGATCTCCCTTTTAATTCATGGTTGGTAGCAGATTCATGTACTTCCTTGTTCATATCCCCTTAAAATCAAAAGCCTCTTAGCCATAAGGTTGGGAGCTTTGTCGATGTGGGAATGTGTTCGTTTTTTGTTGATTTAATAATGGTTGCCTTTAGTTTTGTGAATATTGATTGAATGTACACACATTGCTCTTATCATGTAATTGCCCTATCAAAATCAAAGAGTTAATCAAACTGCAATTCGCCCCCCACCTATGCTCTTGGGCTAATGATTATTGCCTATGTTGCAACTGCCAATCATGGTTAGTACTTGTCAAGTTTTCTATGCAATCAATAATGTTGAAAGTCTTTTTTCCTTGGATGCTTCCTATTAGGAATTATTTGACCATATTCATCTATAATTATTGTGAACCACACTTGATGTTGTTACATGTTGGAAAGGGCCAGTTTTTATTATTGCAATGAAGTAAGAAATGGAAGTTGATATTTGTTCAATATATGAGGATAAAATAGAAATTTGTGACTAGTCCTATGAACCTTGCCAGTCCGTATTGAGTTGCAGTAATGTTTGTTAGCATTCTACCAAAAATTGTTTGTTTTGTTTTGTTTTGTTCTAGATCTCCCTTTTAACTCATGGTTGGTAGCAGATTCATGTACTTCCTTGTTTGTGTGCTTATTCTGTTTTTTTATTTCTTCTTGTCTTGTTCTTTTGTCTCTTGTTCTTTTTTTAGGTCAAGAGCAGAGTCCCAGTTTGCCATAAGGCATTCTTTGGCTTTGTTGCAGGTGACTCTTTGCAAGTGTCGGCACTGTGATCTTTGACTCGTAACAAGTAATGTCTTTTTAGGCTTCCCTATTGCTTAGGAGTAGCCCTCTCGCACAAAAGGGGGCATCTTGAGTCCTTATCAAGAGTGGGGACCTTTGCTTGAGCTGGAAATTGTCCCTTAAATTGAGAGCTTGCAAATTTCCATTATGCTATTCGGTCCGCTTAATTTGATAGATTTTTTTTTTTGGCTCGGTGTAACTTAAACAAACTCCAAAAATTTGGAAATGGAAGCATAAAATGGGGCCCAGTTAAAAAGGTAATTGCTATATTCATTTTTTTGTCTTCAACATTAAGTCTCTCAACATACTTAGAAGGCTTAGGCAAAAACACCTTAATTCTTCAAGTAGCTTCTGTCCATTTTTAGATAAGGGGGTAATTTATGTTATTTACAATGTCAATAATAGTAAAATGTTATATGTTGGTCAAACATGTAAGTTTGCTTTTGAGAGATTCCAAGATTATATAAGAGAAGCTAAAAGACTGTCTGAGCTTGCTAGTTTGTCTTTTGATTTTAAGCCATTATATGTTGCCATTGCCAAAAAGGGTTTCCATTCCTTCAGAGTTTTTCCTATTGAAAAAGTAGATGGGAATTTCTTTGATTCTGAAGGCTGTTTTGCTCTAAACTTGTTTAAGTTTGTTATCTCTCAATTGGAAAGAAAATGGATGAATATTTTACACACTTTCTTTCCAAGAGGTTATAACCTAGAAGGTAAGTCAAACAATAGACGTTTTCCTAGGGTACATAAAGCTTTTGCAATGTTGTGGAGAAAGGGCATCAAGCCTTCATTTGCTCATCCTAATAACAAAATTTGGGTTCTTGTCAATGTTCTTCCTAATGTTGCTACAAGTTTACCTCCTCCTTCTTTGCCAATTTCTGAGGAGATTGGTTCTCCTTCTGATGATGTGCAACCAAATCATAGTGGGGTCCTTCACCTTTATGTTTCTTTTGTTTTTTTTTAGCTTAATTCTCCTGTTGGTGCATATGTGGTCTCTAATCTTGCCCAATCTGATATTCTAAAATTTGTGAATATTAATTGAATGTACACACATTGCTCGTATATCATGTAATTGCCCTATCAAAATCAAAGAGTCAGTCAAATTGCAATTCTCCCCCCACCTGTGCTCTTAGGCTATTAATTATTGCCTATGTTGCAACTGCCAATCATGGTTAGTGTTTGTCAAGTTTTCTATGCAATCGATAATGTTGAAAGTATTTTTTCCTTGGATGCATCTTGTTGGGAATTATGTGACCATATTCATCTATAACTATTGTGGACCACACTTGGTGTTGTTACATGTTGGAAAGGGCCAATTCTTATTATTACAATGAAGTAAGAAATCGAAGTTGATATTTGTGTCAATATCTGAGGATAAGATAGGATGGTTCATTTGCATATAGAAGTTGGAAAAGTAAACCCTTACAAGTACAATAAATCACAAATCCTAAGGTGTCCACTGTTTCATTGTTTTGGGCAAATTGTGTTAACAAATAGGAGATCTACTCAAGTGCAAACATAAATCTTTATTGAAAGGAAACTACAACATAATGCTCACAACACAAAACACAACATCAAGAACTCTCCAAGGTTCTTGTCACAA
>Ga0116231_10007707_pt1 | contig 19455 bp, 11 predicted proteins | sample S1TSphgellanicum_2_FD_89695 | JGI IMG/M metagenome (GOLD analysis project Ga0116231, IMG submission 89695) | Host-associated microbial communities from peat moss isolated from Minnesota, USA - S1T2_Fd - Sphagnum magellanicum MG | ecosystem: Host-associated > Plants > Peat moss > Unclassified...
GTCATTGCTGAGCTCTTTGCTGTGGCCCTGGTGAGTATTCAACCCACCCATTTATCAGTGGAACTCTTTAAGCCTTTCAACCCTAAATTTGTTGCAGCTGATATTGGATGATCAGTTGTATCAGGTATGCCTGCTTGAAAGGGTTGAAGCCTCACATACAACTAACAACAAATTTTTACAGCAGTTTTAAGCAGCACATAAGGGTTTTGTACTGATCAAGATCAAGGGAATGTTTTTAAAAAATCTGAAGCAGTAATGGTCATCTGTAGGTGTACTCACAACCAACATTTGAGATCTTTGAAGGTCGCTCCTCAAGTGTTAAAAGTGGCAAGTTCTCTATGCGCAATGTGCTCCCACGGCTCATAATTCGGTCAATTTATGTTTCCTTTGCTACTCTTATTGCTGCTGCACTTCCCTTCTTTGGTGACATCAATGCCATTATTGGTGCCTTTGGATTCACGCCTTTGGATTTTGTCTTGCCATTTGTCCTTTACAATGTCACCTTCAAACCCTCGAAACGGACTATCAAATTCTGGCTGAATTATGTGATTATAGTTGTCTTTAGTATTGTTGGCCTTATGGGATGCATTTCAGCTGTCCGCCAGATTGCACTGGATGCAAGTTCATACAAACTATTTGCTAACGTGTAGTAAAAATAATTATCAAATTGTTGCTCAGTCTATTTGACAAGCAAACTGATTCACATTGAAGGCATTGTATGTATTGCTAGTAGATGCCTAGCACACCTTGTGACCAATGGGTTCAGTCATGAATGATGGATTGTTTTGAGGACAATTGGGCAAATGTTCCTATGGCTCAGCTACAAAGGATATAAAGAGTGCCACTTTGAAGCTCTGCGCGCACACAACTTTGTACCTTTGCAGCATGTTGCATGATTGATGATTTGAATCCAATTTGTAATGCAGGAAGAATACTAGTCATGTGTAGACAAAGCAGAGTCCTATCAATACTGGGGTTGTGAGGATTAGGGTTGACTGTAAATTGAGAATTTCCATCAAGTAGAGAACCGGCTCCTGCAAGTGATGATCAGGACGAAGAGCAGTGCACATTTTTCTGTTTGTAACCAGACTTGTTATGAAGCCTGTGTCAAATATAAAATTGTTACACTGGCAATCAGAGGTCCATACTCGAAAACTAATTTCTCCATAGTCTGGCAACAGGAGGGGTGAGGATAGAAATCTGGAACATAATGTGCAGTTCAACAGAGGTATGCAGGCTGCTACTCAGATCTGAATTTTCCCAACCATGTGCTGATCATTGAATGGAAGAGTTTGGCTTATGGGTTCTAGACTGACCACTTCCTCCCACAACCACAAACAGGTCTACCTGGAAATTTGTAGTTTTCCTTCATACCAGTGGAAGTTTGAGCACTTTAAATGTCTGAATTCATTCATACGCAATGTGCACACCATAAGGCTTCTTCTGAATTGCTCCCGAAGCTCCTCAAGACAGCTCTCTGTTGGTAACACAACCCCAATGTGGCATTTGTAAATATTGTATTGCCATAGTAGTAGAAGTCCTGCATATCAACAAACTCCATTCAATTGCTGATTCAAGTCTAAGAGTAGAGATCAGTGTCGATCTGGTATATATAGGCATGCAGCTGGTATCAAGGACCCTACCACCTGTTGGTATGACTTGAGGCAATACCAGACGTTGTACCAACACCAGCTTCTTGCGACAAATGCCTCTTCAAACATCTTAGTAGTTCTTGGCATGAAGACATCCTTCAACTACTAGGTTGGCAGTATGATGCCAAGTTTTTCTATTCCGGGTGGTTTTTGTTGAGCAGCAGGATTTACCCATCCTACTGGTTTAGTTAGTAAATCCACCACTTGATGTCAGGTTGGAATATTTGTAACTACAAGGTCAATTGCGTGGGTCCTCTTCTCGACATAATGATGTTTTATTTTTATATGTTTTGTCTTTGCATGCATGAATAGATTTCACTGGTTTGATGTTGCTTTGGTTATCACAAAATAGCTCAGTAGAAGCATTGTTTCTGATTCCTAGCTGATGAAAACTTGCCAAAGGTCAAAAAAACAAAGCACCCCAAAAAAGGTGGAGAAAAAGGTACAAGATGAAAAGACCCAAGTCTAGGCAAAAAGAAAACCAACTAGGGTTGACTGCAAGGGGAACATGAGCAAATCAAGCATTCAACCGCCAAGTCGCAAGGAGCAAATAAGATAAGGAGAGGGAGGAACACCTAAAAGAACACAGCCTAGAAAAACCTTCACCTATAGCGACAACATGCTTCAAAATAGAGGTCGCTTGCGCTCGCTACAACACCACTGACACCCTTTGCCTGTAAAATGAATGCAAACACCAAAAGAGGAAGGCCTTTAGAGCCTTTCATGCTCCATGCCATGTTGGCATATCAATGAAAAAAACCATTGGCTTGCTAATGCAAACACCCAAAGACTTTTATGGCTAGAAGGAGAAACCAGTTTGCTAGGTATCGATCATGATAAAGGCCATCCTTAACTTGAGCTATAATTGTACCAACAACCCCACAAGATAGAGCTTCCCATGAACCAAATCTGCTCAAGTGGGGTCAGTGATGACGATGCCAACCAACATCCAAACACCATTCACCCAAAACACAATGTCAATGTGCTAACATGTAGCTTGAAGAGTAGGTGGGAGAACATGGATCTATTCATGTAAAACGTGAAATCTTGCATCCCTCACAATAAAAGTTATTTCATCCATACAATATTTTTTGGTTGCTTTTCCCATTGCCTTGTATTTAGCCTCAATTGTTGAAGAACTACAATAGGTTGAAACCAACTTGATCAATCCAGTACACTCTCCAAGTTTGAATAGTAAATTCCTATAGTTGAATGCCTTGTGTGTAATTTTTTGCCCAATCAACATATGCATATCTCATGAGCATTGGAACTCCACCATAAGGATAGAATAATCCACGATTCAATGTTCCTTTCAAATATTTTAACATTCTTTTAGTTAAATGGTCTTCCTTTTTTCAGTAAAGCCATAGTTCTTGTGTTACTTATTAGAAAAGAGAAGGCACTCTACAAAATGAGTAGGAAAGATATTTGAACTAAAAAAAAGAAAAAGGAAAACCAACACTCAAAAAGAGTATGAGGATTTTGCTTAATAATTTTTTTTCTCAATGGACTTAAGCATGGTAAAGTAGATGAAAGAACTAGATGTTTTCATTAAAAACATTAAATGTTACAAAATTTTTATGATGTTTTGTTGTTACTTTATATCTACTTGCATGCAATTTTGACAAGGTAATGGTCATTTTATTTTATTTATATCCCCATAAAGTTTTTTTTTTGGCCTAAAACTTTTTTGCCTTTAATTATTGCCATAGGAAAATTCCTAAAAGGACAAATGAATGGCTCAAATGTGTAAAACCTACTTGAATATCCTAGAACCAAGCTCAAACTCATAATTGATGTAAATGCTTTCATATTTCATGTATGGTTGTTTGAGAAAAATAAAATGGGTGCAACAAGTTCACTATGGCACCAAATCAATGTTATTAAAATTTGTAAGAAAATATCTAAGGTGGTAAATTATGTCATTTTTTTTACCATATTATATTTGACATGATCTTTTAATGAAATTTGAAATTGTGACCAAAATTGTTTGTTGAAGATGAATGTTTTTCTAAATTTTTGAATTTCCCAATAATTATGACCTTATTGTCATAGAATTGCCTTCACCCTTGCATGTTAATTATATTTAATGCATTGCATAGCTAGCTCACCTTGATGGGCTCATTTAATGTTTTATCCAACATAATGGGCACATGCTTAACAATTCTATAATGTGTAAACATCAACACTATTGGGAACAATGTGAAGGAACAAAAAATAACTTGATGAGCAACAAAAACATGAACATTGGGCAAATAATATGGGATAAATGGGAAAATTAAATATTTTTCACAAGAGAAGTTTAAAACTCAATATCTTTGAAAATATTGAGTTCTAATATATTAAAAGAAAGAGTCAACATGCATAGTTCAAACTTGTTTCAATGAAAATAATTTTATTCCATGTTTTTATCTATTTGCAATGTTACATTTCACTATAACTTGTAAATCTAGTGCGGTGGTTTTCTATATTTTTTTTACATCTCCATTACATTTGAAACTACAACGTTCACATTGAAAAAACAAGACAACAAAAAAATGACTAAATGATTTTAGTTCACCCTTGCTTTTCAATTACATAAGATTTCAACTAATTAATGAATCATCTTTAACCATTTAAATGTATGCATGCTTCACATATGTACATATTTTATATTTTCAATACTCCCACTCATACATCATGAATTGTTTGCTTTATGAATATATGATATTCTATTCATTTATTCCTCCATTTGTTCATGCAAGCAAATAAGAGTCATGCCTATATAGTTGTGTAACATGTTAAAATGTATCCTTTGTTGGGGACTTAGTCAACAAATTGATATTGGAATTACAAGAGTGGACATATAACAATTCCATCTACTTAGTCTCCCATTTCTTATGAATGAAGTAATATTCTTGTCAATATGCTTGGTTTGTTCATAATATTCAAGATTTTTCACCAATTGAATTACACTTTGATTATTGTTGTAGATCATAACTCATGATTTTGTTGATTGATCCCAATATTAGAACATATGCATTGTAGCCAAATTGAGCTTCTTTATTATTTCATTGGTAGCAACAAATTCAGATTTAGTTATGGAAATTATGTACAACCTTGGCATTGGTTGCACCATGCAATAATGACATTACCAAAAATGAACATGTACCTTATCTAAAACTTATAATCATCTTGGTTTCTAGCATAATTAATGCCACAAAAACCATGTAAATTTTGTTGTAGTTCCATAGTAAAAAAGTCATAGTTAGTAATGCCTTTCAAACAGTCTAAAATTCTTTTCACTATAAACCAATGAAATTGCTTGGGTTTTTCGCTATAACAAACTCCAATCCTTATTACATATGCAATATTAGTTCATGTCATTGTCATAACATACATCAAGCTACCAACTACCTATTTATATGGAACCTCATCAACCACCTTGTATACTAATATAAAATGAGCACTAAATAACATATGGGTATCAAAGGGGGCAACAATTGAGGATTAACATTTTCCCTTCATAAACATTTGATGTTATCTAAATGATATATTGGCCTAATTGATGAAGATTGAATGATTTAAGGATCAATAGTAATATGAAATCCAATATAATAATTTACTAATTTTCAAATCACCTTAAATATCTAGTCTTTAGCCAATCTTTAGATGGCCAATAAAGCTATCATGTGTTGTTTTTTAGCTACACATAAAATTCCACATCAACAAATATCCCACATATAATTTCCATAGGACTTTTCTTGTGATAAACACAAAGGTCAACTTCATTGGTGACAAGATGTACTCCTTAAAAAATGTGAAGTTTAATGTTCCACTACTTGGCTATTTGTTTAAGATCATAGAGATTTTTTAAAGTTTACAAACAAAATTTTCTTCCTCTAATTGTACATAGCTTTTGAGTTGTGCCATGTTGATTTCTTTTTACAAATCTCCATTAAGGAAAGACATGTGTGTGTGAAATTAGCAAATGTGAACCTTATGAATAGCTACAATTGCAAGAATAACATGCATAGTCACTTTTCACCATTAAAAAATGTGTTTGCATCATTAATACCTACCTTTTGGGTGCAAGTACGTAAATAGGAACCAATGGGATTACTTTATACAAGGACTATGAATCCTTTTTAGTCCTTTTTCACTTTTTATATGATTTTTTTTTTTAATGAAATCTTTTGTAACTTTTTATTAAAAGTAGATATAGTTGCCCTAATAGGTCACATGTTTTGTGTTAATCATTGTTGAATAAATATGAAAATTTCAAAGTGTGTAAATTTTGCCAGATTCTACATTTCATCTTGAAAATTTATCATAATTTTAAATCATACCAAAATATGCTAATTACTTTAGGGTTTTTTTTATATCATAAAAATATAACTTTTTTTGTATGTCATGCACATTACACCCCATTTACATGTGGTAAAGGACTTTTGAGAATTAAAAAAATTGAAAAATACTTTGAATTTTTAAAAAAATTTAATTCCATATCTTTTAAATTGTGAGTGCTTTTTGAACTTGGGTAGTAGGTTGCTATCATCTAAGTTTTTTTTACCATCAAAATTATGTTATTGCAATAGTCCTTTACCTAGTCCTTTGTAAAATTTACCACATTTGACATAACATATATTCAAGTTCAAACGTCCTTTTTAAAAACCAAAACCCAATATTTAATTTAATGAATACTCAATTTTAATTCCTCAAATTTCATATTAATCATTTAACACAACTTGGAATGATTAACATTATATATATATATATATATATATGAAAAAGTTCACAATTTTCACCACTATCCAACATGATTTTTGGCTACTATCTTTGTACTTGCACCCTTTTGTGAATAGCCTTTGGTGATTAAATGTGAAAGTTGTGTCACTCAATGGAGCCATATTCTAAATTGTGTTTGAATTTGTAAATTCATTTATAACAAATAACTTTTTTCCCTTTTGGTAATGACATAGCTGATTCCCAAGTGTCATTTTGTAGTAGTGAGACATGTTCTTGTCCATTGCTACATTCCATAATGAAGCATCAAGAGATTAAATAACTTCTTAGAAGTTTGAGGCTTCATGAATCCATGGCAAAAATCCAGTAAACCAACAAAGTAATTTTGAAATGGTTGATCATGTCATCATTAGGAGTTGGCATTATTTTACTTATAACCATTGTGAATGCAAATAGGCTTGTAACATTGAAAAATCAGTGGTGACTCATGCGTATCTTTTGGTGTCACAATATCATGCATATTTCCATTTGATCATTTGGGGCAATTTCATATGTTATTGCTCACATTGTTTATAATCGACCATCTTTAATTACATTAAGTTGTTCAAACATTGAATCTTTTATCACTATGGAACTCTTACAAATAGTTGGGTAAATTTCAATTTCTAAAAGTTCACTAAATGTCACATCTTGTGTATTAGGAACATTATATATTGATGTTTCATCAACATATAACATAAGAATTCTTTGTCACCATTTTTATGTCAAGCTACCATAGTCTACACCCAAGTTTGCCTGTGTGTTGTATCAACAAACACTAGTTTGTTCCTCTTAACATCCACTTTGATCAATGTTGTTTGTTGGTGAACTTATAAGCAAAATAGTGAACACTTGATAAAGTGATAATTTTTTTTTCATCCCATGCCAAATTTTATGAGGTGTTTTGTCACTAAAATGCATTGAATTAATTCTATTAAGAAGATACACATCAATATGTATAGTTTATACCCAAAGGCATAATGGAAAACATTTAGCATAGATCAAGTTTGGTGTTATTTCTATGACTATCCAATTATCTATTTTTATGAATGTACTTTGTTGTGGGGGTACATGACATGTACTAATTTCATGCACTATGGTTTTAATGTCAAGATAATGTTCAAAATCCTTGCTAAAAAAAATCTTTTCCAGTTGATAATTTTGCAATTGATCTCTTTTTAAACCTTTTTGATAGGATTCTTGAAACATGATAGAACTTCTTATTTGCTTTTAATGCAGTAAACAAATATATACTTTAAACAATCGTCTTTGAACAAGAGGTTAATATAGGATATTTCCCCTCTAAGCAAATCCTCTTGCATAGGCCCATAAATGTCAACATGGATAAAGGTATTGGGAACTTAAGATCATTCCTTTGTATCATTGATCTTGTATGATGCCTTAAATTTTTTTTCCAAAACACATCCTTCACAAGATTATGTTATCACATTTATGTTTGATACATTGAGCCCTTTCAAGCACTAGTTGTTACAACCTTAACCTTAGGCTTGTGGCTAAAGCTAAAGCATGACAAATCGAATAGGGTGGGAACTAAGTGTCCAAAGACTTGTTCTCACAAGTGTGAGAGTGAATTCCAATTCTCCCAAATGATTCTCCACTTTAGGAGTTCAAATTTGTGATCATGTTTTAATTTCATTCAAAGTTTTCACATGAGATTTTTTTGTGGTAGCTAAGGAGTTGCCCTAGGTTTACATTCCATTGCAAAATTGGGGATAAACAAGGGGGTGAAAGCACATTACCAAAGGGGGTGTGTGATAAGTAATATAATTACTTAGTGTAAATAAACATTTGATTTAAGGAACTATGAGTTTTAGTTTAAGGAACTATGATTCAACTTGTAAAAGGAGATTCTAAAGAAAGTTCATAATAGATGAAATTGAATTAGGATTTTTCTTGTTGCATGTTTTTATCAAAGTAAAACCTTGTGGATTTACTTAACAAATAGTTGAGTATAGAGTAGCAAAAATAAGGGTCAAATTGGAAGATATGAATATATTGAGGGTTAAATGTGTTTTCAGAAAATATTCAAGATTAATACCAAACTCAGTCTTTTCAAGCCAAAATAGGGTTTTGCCAAACTTGTTCACCCATTGGGTTCAAGAAATAGAAAAGTCAATGTTGTTAAATATGTAATATAATGACCAGTGTGAGTGCAAATTTGAAAAAAAATGGGGCATGATTATGATTACCAAGAATGACAAATGGTTCAAAGGAGTCATAATAAGAGAGAAAACCAAAGAATTGATGAGAGAAAATAATCATTTTCGTTGGCTTTTTACTAATTACATATATATTCCAAGAAATGTGCCAAAAAAAAGAGGGGTTGAATTGTTTTGCAAACATGTTTAAAGAGGTATTTGAACATGTCCAAGAACTAATCTTGGAAAATTTGTATAAAGATACTAAGGTCTATTGTATGCAACACAAAACCTTGATCATTATGCATTAATAATGACCAAATAAAAATGTTGGTTTCTTATGTTAGTATGCATATTTGATTTTAGTGCCAATTGAGCAAGTGGCTATGACTCACAATATGGTAACTATCAATGTGGGGAGATAATTCATTCAACCAAGTATCAATGCATTGATTGAACAATGGATACCTTTTGATATTCTATCTAGACAAGCTACCATATTTGTATGGCAACTACCTTATGAAGTGAAGGAATAACCTAACATTTACAAGCCTTTTAAAGACTTGACCAAAGAACTTCCCTTTTTCTTCTCTACTAATGCCATCTCATCTAAAATGCAAAGAATTGGATGAATGCAAGTTGGTTACCTATTTGACTCAAGGTTCATGTCAAATAAAAATAAGGAAAGGAAGAAGAATGATTGATTGTGAAATGCAAGAAGAACAAAAAGATAAGCAACCAAAGATTTTCTATATGAGACAAATACTCAAACATTTGGAAACAAGAGTATACACCCTTTTGGTTCAACAATTGGGTATGAAGGATTGGTGCCAATAATTGAACAATTAATAGTAATAGCAACACATGATATAGTTGATACCGTTGGTAAGTAAACCAAATCATTGAATGATGAAAAAATTGGTTTAGGGTTTAAGAAAGGTAGAAGAATTTCTCACTTGCTATAGGTAATTTAATGACTAATCCTTTGACAATTTTTGGATGTTTAGTTGACTAAAAGACTTGAGTAGTAGGAGAAACGGGTGCACTTTTATAAGAAAATGGAGATCCTATATACCTCTTATGATGTCTAGATGAAATGTAATCAATTTTGAAGCAATTATTAATATTAGTTTTGAAGGTGATGCAATAGACAACATCATGTTTGTAGAACATTTGGTGTTTGTACTTGGTTAATATTTTGCAAATATAATGAACAACTTTCCAAACTCTTGCATTTATGTCACAATCAATGCCAATGCAAGCTAAATTCACACCAATTCAAGGGGTCTTGCTAGTTGTACCAATACAAAAGTCATGGCAATATTAACCAATAATGTTTTGAGAATTCAATTACCAAAATACCGCTATATACCATTGCCAAAGTATTGTGTAGAAGATGATTTAGTTTCCCACCTTCAGTAGTTGACTAATGTGTGCAAAACTAATGGAAGGAACATAAAGTTCACAATCTATAATACTTCCAAATAACTTGAAAGAAGAAGAGTCAAGACTAATTTTATGAGACAACAAATCTGATAGCACGTTAGGTAAAGGCTCAACAAGCTTTCATTGCAAAATTTAGTTAAGTGGATGTAGTGAAAGTCAATTGATGCCTTGAGAAACATTCAATAAAAGAAGTATGAAAAAATGGAAGATTATTATGAAAAATTCTTGCATGTGAATTTTTCAATGAATTTTTCATGGACATGATTTCTCATAGTGTGCAACTAGGTGTCCAAAGCAATTAATGTGTAACTATGTTACAATTGTTCCATGGAAATATGGGGAATTAAAAAAAAATGTTATGTCAAAAATTCACAAAGTTTTATTATACTTGTTGTAAATTAATTGCAAGATGGACCCCTATAAGATATAGTACGCCCCATATATACAATTGTGGTCAACCTATTTTAACTTTGTGGACAAGTTGTATGAGAGTTATAAATGGCAACTACCATACAATTGGCAAAAATGTAGCACTAAATTAACAACTATTTACAATTAACAAATTATGGCATTAATGCATATGGTCATGCTAGATGTATGCATTGCCATTGTCCATTAAATTTGGAACCTTCAACTCCTTTGCAAATAGATGTCTATAATAATTAGTGTACAATTAAATTTCAAATTTCAAATTTGTGCATGATATGTGAAGGCATGTGACACATAGTTGTAGGTCTTTGTATATCTTATGAGTTACATTTATGGTTATTATGCACTTGTGCCTAGAGTCAAAAAAATATAAAGAATGAATTAGGAGATGGTTGCTTTCTTTATTTTAAACTTGTTGGTTGCTTAGGATGCAATTAGAAGACATATTACATAAAAAAATCTTTTTCATTTTGGTTTTTAGTTTAGAGAATGAAATGCTCAAGTTAGAAAAACAAAAATTTCATTCTCATTTAAATAACATGAAGTGAAGACATTTGCATGTTAGTTTGCTTGAGTGGAACAATTTTGGATAGATACCAAAATGTATTGAATTAAAAAAAATCATGACTATTTCTTATGTGAACATTAATAAACTAAATTAGTACAACTATTTGTATGCCTAACAAAATAACCATAATAAAAAATATACCAATAAGATATTCAAAAGATGCATGCATTATCATCTTATTAAATAATATTAATTGACCTCAATTGGATGAAACTTTTTCAAAGTTTTCATTTCCAAACATAATGTCCAATACCCTTGGACACATATTTCTTCCCCATGGAAGACTATTCTTATGATTACTAGTATTTCACATATTCATTACATTTTAAAACAAGGAAAAAATACTAGTTGGACAATATTTTTGGTTCACCCAAGCAAACCAACACCCATTTTTTCTTATTCATTTTTTTGTTTGAGTAATTTTAAAAATTTAAAAAATCAATTGAAATTATCAAAATCTTATTTTTGATGATTATGTGAATTTATAAAAGATTTTTTTTTTTGGGTGTACTGAGTAGAAATATTCAAGTTCAACATCCATGGTGTTTTGTGCATTTATAATATTGTGCATAAGTATATTATGTTGCTAGGTTGTCAGTTTTATACAACTAAAATTAAATATTGATTATGAACTTGGATGGTGTAGGTCCTTAGGCATCTAAGTTCAATAGACTTTAGTGTTAAGACAACAAAGGTAATGGAAGTTTACATTCACATGTGAAAAAATTCAAATCCAATGTATTGCAATTTTTCTTATGACACCTTATTTAAAATTTGAATGGTTGTTTGTAAACAAGATTGAAATAATGTATGCATTATATTACCAATGCCATTGTCTTGTAAATGTCTAGATCCTCCATAAAAAACTTCAATTGTTTTTAGCTTAAATTATGAAAAATTAGTCATGCCAAGTCCATATAATGTTCATTAATGTACAACTAACTTGCAACTATTCATGCAAATTCCAAATATGACATTGAAATATCTTTTATTATTTTTGAGCATAAGAATATTATGTTACTAGGTTGATAAGTTCTATACAACTATAATTATGAACTTTGATAGTGTAGGTTTCTTGAGACATTCAAGTTCAACACACTTTTATATTAAAACAACGAATGTGAAGGCAAGTTTACATACCTACTTGTGAAATAATTCAAAACCAATATATTTCAATTTTTCTTATTACATTTTACTTTGAATTTATAAAGTTGTTTGCAAATGTAAACCTTTTAATTTAATCATTTTATGGTTATGATGTGTTATTTATAGTTCACTTCAATGATAAGTTAATGATGACATTACGTATGTTTCTTGTGAGTTGCATTATAGTTATAGACTATATGTACATTACTTATTAATTACATTATAATTGCAGAACACTTTTACTTAAATTTAAAATATGAACATTATTTTTTTTTCACATTACAATAAGGTTATTTTTACTTTGATGTGCTAACGTCATTTGACATTTGATAACTATCAACATATAACCCAACTTTTGTATAAATACATGTGGACCTCTTCACATTATATAATAATAAATATTATATAGGATATTTGATAACAATAGTTTTAGTTTTGGAAAATTTTAGCTTAACATTAGAAATGTAAATATAGTACATACCATTGGAAGGGACCATGGATAACAAAAAATGTTCATATGAATATGGTAGTTTTCAACATTGAATATTAATACACACAATTGTAATAGTGAAGCCATATGTATGTCATTATTTATGCAATGGACTTATGTAATGTGTTTCATAATGAAAAATTATCATTGCCAATTCCAATACGCAAAAATTAATATAATTTATAAATGGACATCAATTGCAAAATAGTTCCATCAACAAATTAATAAGTGGCAATTTAAAACTACATTAATTGAATTCAAGTTGTAACATAATAACATTGGAAAATATAGTTACATGATAATGCAATTTGATAATGCATTAGTTACAAGTTAATTGCAATAGACATGAACGAACTTCATTCATCATCGGATGAATAAAAAGTCTGCAATATTACATTCATCCATGGCATTTAAATGAAAATTTGACATGGACAATTAGTGATAAAATAATCATCAATAAATTGTAAAGGACACAAACACAGTTCATGATTCATCAATGGATGAATGAAAAGTCACATGAACATTCCATTTGTCCATGGCTATTTGCACTAGAAATTAATGTGAACAATTAGTTTGGGAAAACAATTACACTAAATTGCATGTTAGATGACCATATTTTTAGTATTATATGATGTTTGGTGTAACTATTACAACTTGTCCAATAGCATCCACATCATAAAAATACCATGAGTTGCAAATGTTTGTTGCAACTCAAAAATCTAATTGCAAAACCCTTGTTTTTTTTCATATTGGCAATTGTGTGCAACAATGTTTCAACAACCTAATATGTTTGCTTGTGAGAGACATTTTGAAAAGTCTTTGATCCAAGTTGAAAATTGTAATTTTGGGGATGTTAAGTGCAACCATCACTAAAGTGGAGAATCTAGTTAGGATGATGGAGGAAAAGCTAAAAGGAACCTAGTGAATAAAGGAAAAGAATTAGACAAGTTGAAGAGTTTAATTATGAGCTTTAGATGATGAAGACTACAAGAAAACAAAAAATAAAAGAGTCAAAACACATACAAATGTGTACCAAAGAGGAGTCTACTATCAAAATTGTTACAATGAGGTGCAATATACAAAGGATTGCAAATTGTTGCACAAATTTTGTACAATGTGTAAAGGTTATGATAATAATATTGATCAATTCCTTAAGCAAATGATGAGAGGGCAATTTGTTCAAAAAATATTCCTATGAATGTAATATGGGCTAAAACAAAGGAAGTTATTCAAATGAAACAACATGGGTATTCAAGATCTAATGATCAAAGGAAATTCAACAATTAATAATAGAATTTACAAACATGAAGACAATATTGACAAAATCAAGGAGGACAAGGCTAATAGATCAATGGAGGTTGAAAAGGCAATTATGACGAATAAGGCCATAATCAAAATCAATTTTTTTAATCTAGTAATGACATGAAGTGTTTTTAATGTAAAAAAGAAAAACATCTAAAAAAGATTGCCCAACTTGGAAGAGGGTATGTGAGGAAGAGGTTGTGCATGCCAAGCCCAAGGTGGGAGTGAATGTTGCCCCAATAGGCTAGGAGCAACCATTGGTAGATGTTTGTGTGACAACCAAGAGAAAATGAGTTCTATCATTAAAGGAAGTCTCTAAAGAGAGGGAGGATGTCAATCCAACTTGTGGATGAAGGACCACATGGGATGCAGAGAAAATAGTCCATCAAGATGTACTAGAAGAGTTATAGAAATTTAGGAATTTAATGATATTCCACTATCAATGCCATGCTTGTCCCTACTTGTGAGTGTTGACAAACTATGAGGTAAAACTCCATGGTGGGGGCATTTTTTTAAAAAGGGCTTAGGATGAGGCGTAATGGAATCTTGTTTTGGTATGTTGGAAATGTCCCACACATGTGTGCCTTACCTATCATAAAACATGAAACAAGATTTATCATAAGTTTAGACATACATAAATCACAAGCATACCTAGATTAGGAGGTGGCAAAAGTGGGAGGGTTTTTATGGCTATTATTTAGCAAATGCAAGAAATCCCTCCCACTCCTAAGTAGTAGGTGTATGATTTTTCCTTTTTTTCAGGAAGGATATTTAACAATAATATAAGGTGATTTCAAAATGCAATAAGAAAATTTTCCATGTGCTTTACACATATGACATGTCAAGATTATTTGGGTATGGTCCAATGGGTGATTTATTAAGCTTAAATAATCTCAGGTGCTTAAATTGGTTAAATTTTAGTGTGAATGAGGTTGAAGATGTTTCAAGTTTGTGATGTTGCCGTTGTGAAAGGTGCTTGTCAATCAATTTTTTTGAACTCAAATTCATGACACACTCAATTTGAAGAATCCACTCCATGCACCAAACCATTATTTTTTAAATAAGAAATTTCAAACAAACACAAAAATTATGAAGAGGTGCAAAAGTCTCATTGTGTGTGTATGGTTGTTTTGATGAAGATTTTGTTAGGGGTATTTGGTTGTAAACAACAATAGATGTAAATGCTTTGATATGGTAACACATGATATACAAGGTCTTAAATAGTTGTCCATATTTTGATTATCACCAACTTGTGTGCTTGAATTGAAAATGTGTTGAAAATATTGAAGGGGATCACCATCAAGAACTCCAAAACTCCACACTCATTGCAAAAGGCTATATTGATCCCGGTATTTAAGCAAGTTGAAAACATTTGTGTATTCTACTTTGAAATTTTGATACCAACATTCATAATGGTGTTCACAAGTGTCCAATTTCCATCAATGTTGTTGGAATATATTAATATTTATATACCCAACTAGCTTTGCATGAATTAAGAAAAAAAAGTTTGTATTTATTGAATTTGAATAAGGTAACATGCCCTTTGAATTTGAAACTATGGGTGAAAAGTCTTCCAATAAATACACGATGGGTTTGAGCATGAAACCATGTTTAAAGATGTTCATTAAGTTGTAAGTGTCAATAACCTTATGGAAATGATTGTGCCATGTGCAATAGTTTTTAAATTCAAATTGTCAAATAAAATCACCACATACCACACTTTTCCATGGGACCAAAATTTATAATATGCAAGAACGTATCTTTTGCCATTTTGCAGTTTTAGATGTCATATTGTGCAAGCACTAATAATTTGAGATTCACATAATTCAATTGAGAAGAAGAATGTGGATGAACTCAAATGAGCTAACATTGATGTCAAGATGCTAACTTCTTTGCAATTCTTATTACATTTGTTTATGTCATGCCACTTTAATGGCATGTGAATCATTGAAAGTTGTGCTTATTGAATAATATGGATATTGAAAAATCTAAAATGAGTAAAAAAATCTTCCAATATCAGAGTTTGGTTTGAACAAAGGATGTTTGACAACAATGTTCAATAAGACTACTTTCACAAAGTGTCATTCAGTTTATATAATACATTTATTTGATCCTCAATTTTTTTGTAGTATTACGGTATTATTACACATCTAAAAAGAACTCAAATTTTCATATTTTTTCAATTTTTTGTTTATCAAAATTTAAATTTTTAAAAAGTTGATGAGTCCTTTACGACATGTAAATGTGATGCAATGTATATATTGTTAAAAAAAAAGTTGTAGCTTATAATATAAGAAACTAAATTTGAAAATGTAAACATGTTTTGGTATGATTTGAAATTGTGACAATTTTTTAAGACGAAACACAAAATCTGGCAAAATTTATACACTTTCAAAATTTGTATTTATTCAAAATTGATTGCAAAAAAAAAAAGACATAATGAGGCAACTATAAATAAAATAAAATAAAATTTTCAAAACATTTCATTTAAAAATTTCTCTATATGAAAACATGTTTTTTTGACAAAAATACCCCAAATAAGATAGTAGTCCCAAATGCAAAGTAAACACATTGGCTTGTTAAATGTTGTTTGGACCCAAAAATAGATAATTTTGATAGTGAAAACATGTATACTTCATCATGTTTACAAGTTTTAACTTTTTAAAATGTGAATAAATTATGGCTATTAGATAATAATCAAGTTTTTTATTTGATGGTTTTTTATTCATCATCTTTTTTTAAATTTGGACTAGTTGGGATGCATGTCATTTCCATAGTTGGTATCAAAATGTCTTTGATATCACAAGTTTTGGAATTAATCTTGGAGCCTTAATTACCAATTTGAATTTGAATTTATTCTTGAAGTTTAGTTTTATCTCAAGAAGAATATATGACTCCTTTGAATAAAAATTTTCACACTTGGGAAATGGGTGCCAAATGGGTGTGAGTGTTGTGGGATCTTCTTGGATATGAAAAAAAATCATGGAACCTAGTAACATTTTTTACAATCATTTCAAAAAATCATCAAGATTTATAATTAATGATGTAGCCTTCAACAAAATTGCAACAACTTAGACCTCTAAAATTTGAGTAAATGCATGGTACAATGTAGATATTATTTTATAAAAAATTATAAGAACATAAAGTATAAAAAATAATAACATGTAAAATTCACTCGCTTGGAATTCTTCTAGAAATCACATAAAGTTGATTTGGGCCTTAACTTTAAGGCAAATTGTATTTACCAGTGAATATGCAAGTGATTCACAATTGTGCATTTATGTAATGTACACTAATGATATTATGAAGTTTGCTTAAAACACTTTATTTGAATATACCATTTTCATTAATATTAGAATTCCATTGTATTTTTGTAAAATAATAAAAACAACACTTAATGTTTAATTGAAAAACACTTTACAACCTAAAAATATTATAATAATTATTGTTATCATAATATAATGTACCACCAAATATTTAGGTGTTATCTAATATGAATTTCATGACTTTAAAACAAATTATAAATTTCATGAAGAATATAATTAATTATTTTTTTATGATGACGACTTTCACTAGCATCAAAGGTTGTGTGTTTGTGCCATGTATTTTATTATGCTTAAGTCAATATTTTCATATCGGTTGCACATTGAAGAAAACCATGCAAGATGAATCAATTGGGTTTCCTCCTCCCCCCTTAAGGTTATAATGAACCTACTTGCACTCAATGAAATCCAAATTGTATTTGAAAATAATGGTTTAGTTATAATAGACAATTGACAATTAATTAGTGAATTGTACTAAACATGCACTTCATAACCATAGATTAGCTCGATGTTGGATGAGATGGAAATTCTAAAATGCTAATGACAATGTATGATATTTTTTGGTTTACATAGTTAGGTGTGCAATGTTTGACCTTTCTTCATACAATGTAACTTTTATATCATATATTCCATTGTAAATATATTCATGTATTCTTACAATGTATATGCAAATTGAGCAAAATATTCCAAATGAAACAAACACCATGAAAATCCATAATGAACTTAAGGAAATAACAAAGTTATCTTTAAAATCACCTTGACTTTGAGCCCCTTATTTACTTCCACCCTTCTTGGAATCTCAAATATTGTCATCCACAAAGGGAGAAATTTTTATTAAAACAAGACATTAAATATTGACAATCTTCCTTTGTTGTACATGATTCTTCAAATTTTTGCATTTAGTTATAATAATAATAATAGTGGCAAATTGAATGCAAAACTACTTTTACCCTCACTTCTACATTAAAAGTATTTTCACCCCATACAAAGGTCAATGTACTTTTCTAAGAAACGTTTGTCATGCATTGTACCTAATCTATATGCATGTGTTTTCCTTTTTTTTTTTTTAAAAGGAAAAACTTTAACAACAACATTGAAACTCAACTCTAGTTTTTCAATTATGGCCAAAAGGATACTTTTGCAAGCTCACTTGCCTCTTCTTACTTTGTTTCATGTACAGATTGATTCTTTTTTGCTTGGCTCAAATCTGATCCTTAGCATGAATTCACTTTGTTTTGTGACCTTTTTTTTTGGTGGGGTATTTTCAAAGAATGGTCGAGGTCTACTCCATGTACGTGCTTTCAAGGGTGGGGACAAAGTACCCAAAAGAAGGGGGGCTTATTTACTCACCTCCTCCCACATCTTAGGAATGAACCCACCCATGGGTCTTAAAGTCTTAAGTCTCGACTCTTAACCTTGCTTTAGGGTGGGGCATTCCCAAAATAAGGGCCTATGCAAGAAGAAGGCATAGCCAAGCTTAGTACTCCCAAGTATATATATATATATATATATATTGGGAATGCCCTCACCCATGATGAGTCCTATTAACCTAATGCAAAAACACAAGGCAAATAATGAGTGAAAAACAGACCACGAAGGTAATAATAATGATGGATGCATAAATCATGAGGCACCTTAGTAGGTCTAGGCTTGAGTTACACCTAAAGCACATTAATAGGCCCAAGGGATTCTTTAGGCCTACTAAAGGTGCATTCACACTTGATGTTAAGTTAGTGTTAAATAAAAATCTAGGTGGCATCCTAGGTGGCATATAATGTTAAATAGGTGATAACTTAATGTTAAGTGAATGCTAGCTTAACATAAAAAATTTCATGGTAAGTAGGTTTAAGTCCTAAATGACTACCATGATGTTGTTAAGGGACTCAACACTAGAGTTCCTAACACCAAGTGTGAATGCACCTTAAGGTACGTACCTAAGTTAAGTTAAGGCTCTTTTGGGCGCGGGGGTGGGGACGCGCGAGAAGGCGGAAATCAAACGGGACTTGTCTTTGGGGTTTTCCGCATGCTCGTTGCTCTGATTCGCTCTTGGACATGCAGCGTCGTCGTCGTCGTCGTCGTCGGCTGTTGACAACCAAAATATAGTTGGCAGCGCCTGACGACTTCCACCAAAAGCTTTCTTCAATTGAAGAAAGTTGTGTGCGCAAGACAGCCATAA
>Ga0116231_10007710_pt1 | contig 19445 bp, 15 predicted proteins | sample S1TSphgellanicum_2_FD_89695 | JGI IMG/M metagenome (GOLD analysis project Ga0116231, IMG submission 89695) | Host-associated microbial communities from peat moss isolated from Minnesota, USA - S1T2_Fd - Sphagnum magellanicum MG | ecosystem: Host-associated > Plants > Peat moss > Unclassified...
CGAGGCAAGGATTGTTCAACCCTGAAATGCCACCGTCCCAGTAGCGGCGGTCCCCCGCTGCATCGCCGCCGAAGAGCGCCGGCTGGTCGAAGTAGTTGACCGGTGCATTGGTCGAGGCGTGGATCGCCTCGGCGAAAGTCGGCGAATTATGGGAGCTGACGCCCGGATTGCTGCTCGCACTACTGTTCAGATACGAACGCAGGTACGTCGCCCTCAGCCGGTCATAGTCGAACGAAGTGAAAACGAGGTCGGGCAGGCGATAGCCAAGGCCGCCGAGCTTGTCAAAGGGCATGTCCGGGAGCCCGGGTTCGATATTGCCGAATATCTGCCGCAAGCCTTCCAGCTTGGACGCTGTACGGTAGCGCGGCCCGAGACCGACCCAACTTGTCAGGAAGGCCGTGCCCGTGGTTTTGAATATCGACCGTCGCTTGTCCTCGTCGAGAAAGAAGTCTCCGACGATCTGCCGCGGCGTCTGATTGGCTACCAGCGCACCGACGACGATAGAGCCGCCGGAATTGGCAAATACGAGATCGAATCTTTCAAGGATTTCCCGGCCCTTCGTATCGGGCCCGTAGAGTTCCCCGAGCGCATAGGCCTCGATCAGCGCCCACGAACCGCCGCCGTCCAGCGACAGGATCTTCGTGTATGGCGGCGCCACCGTAGCGACTCTACTTCGGCGCTGGCGTACGGAAATCCTCTCCCAGCAGGCTGCGACCGAGCACGACCGCCAGGCAGTTCCAATTGTCCCATGGCATCGACGGCGTGGATGGCGTCGATGGCGTGGATGGCGTCGATGGCGTGGATGGCCCCGTTGGCGCCGATTTCGCCGAAGAATCTGGCGCGCCACGTTCCGTGAAGGAAAAAAGGAGCGCGAATGCCAATGCGAGGCCCATGTAGACGGCCGCCCCGACAAGCATCGAGGTATCGATCTGGGGCGAATGATCGTCCGCGAACTTCTGCGACAGCAGCGCTCCTCCGGCTGCTCCTGCTGCTCCGCCCACGCCGATCAGGCTCTTGAATACGTCCTGGGTCTTCACGCCGGAACGAATTGAATACATCAGGAAGTACCCCGCCAGGAATCCAATGCCCGACACCGTAGAAAATTGCATCTTGGCATCCTTTCAGCAAGTCAACCGAGTACGCAACACGCGTACCTCGGTACAAGTGCCGTCATTTGAGCAGCGAATCCACATATTTTTGAAGTGAGATACGTGACTTCGCCTGCGTCTTCGCACGCCGGGCAAGCCGTGATCGTGCGGCCGTGGTACCCGCGCCCTGGAAGTGGATCGGCCGGCCGGGGAGGGCGGTACAGCGGTCTACCGCTGCGCGCAGGAACCTATGTTCCTGGCTCTTGCCGAACACCGTCGCCGGGTCCACTGGCCCGAAGATTTGTTGCGGACCGGCAACCGCGGAGAGCTGGTAGTACGCGTCGCCTCCGGCGTCCGACTCGATCCATGTCAAGTACCCACCCGAAGCGATCGTGAGCGGAGCGGTAAGCGTCCTCATGAAGGTATAGGGCCCGGTGTTCTGGCCGCTGCCGTAGTAGGCGGGCAGGCAGAAATCGGACACCTGCGCCGCATGCCCGTCGTCCACCGGGTAGGCGCAGTCGGGCGACTGGCAGGGGTCGCACACCTCGACCAGGACCCGCGCCGGTCTGGTAGGGTCCCTGGGGCTCATGCCTGCGATCGTGTAGTTGAGCGAGGGATCGACCAGCATTTCCAGGGTCTCGTGGCTTGCTGCCACGGACCACTCCAGCCCGGGCTGGTGGCGCACAAACGCGAAGGTTGTCCCCGAATCCTCGTGCCGGTGCACCCCGTCGCTGCCGTTGGTGTCGGCCACGACGTACACCAGGAACGGATTCTGGCCCTGGACCGATGCCGCGTCGGTATAGGCGCTGACGCTGGCCTGCACCTTCCAGTGCGCCGCAAGGTCGCGGATGACCTGCACGTTGACGGCGGACGCGACGGCGCTCAGTTCGTCGTACGGAACCTGGATGTCGCGCGGGACAATAGCTACGATCTGCACCGCGGCTAGCCTTGCGCACGCGCCTTTTCGAGCGCCTTGTACTTGTCGTTTATGGTGGACAGGGTGTCGCCGAGCTGCAGCAGTGCGTCGATCAGATCCTTCGTCGACGTGGCGTTTGCGGCCTTGTCGACCTTGTCGATGCCTTCGTCGAGTTGCTGCAGGATCTTTGCCGGATCGACTGCCGCCAGCGCCCGGTAGCTTGCGGCGTTGGCGACAATGGCATCCGCGTATCCGACCTTGTGGCGCTCGAAACCGCACGATCCGTCCTTGCGGCAGGCCGCCAGCGCATCCCAATCGGCATAGATGAGGCGCGCGGTCCACCACCGGTGCAGGTTGATGCTTGCGGCGAGCACGCTGTTGGCCACTGGCGCGTCGTGCAGCTCGGCGTAATCGACCGACGGGCCGAACGCGGGGCCGGGCACCGACTTGAGACCGGCGCTCGCCTGCCGCAGGAGCGGGACCATCCGCTTGGCGATCTCGCGTACGGCCTCTTCCCGCTTGAGCGCTTCGATCCCCGCCACAATCGCCTCGAGCACCGCGCCGGCCGCGCGGATCTCGGCCACCGCTCCCGTTGGCGATGGCGGCTTCTGCACCAGGCGCGCCTGCAGGTCGGCGGTGGCCAGCGCGCTGCAGCGCGCCTGGGCAGCTTCCCGGGCAGCCTGCTCCTTCTTGCGCGCCTCGCTCGGATCCTTGCTGAGGTTGGCCTCGTCGGTCTTGAAGGCGAGGATATAGCCCGTGTAGCTCGTGTCCTTGGGCTTGGCCGCCGCCGCGTCGAGCACGGCGAGGTAGTCAGCAAAGGCTCCCAGGTCCTGGGTGACGGCGTCCGGTCCCCGGAACGGGGTGCAGATGATGCCGGCTACTTCGTGCGCTTGGCGCGGATCCTTCGTCGCGGGCTTGCCGCCGATCGCGCCCAAGGCAATCGCGCGCAAGCTATCGTCCTCAGCAGCCGAAGCCACCAGCTTGGCTGACGCCGCACCTGCCACCGGACCCTTCAAGGCCTTGTCGACCCCGTCGATTGACGTGCATCCGGCCAGTGCGCACGTCGCGAAAAGCGCTATGGCGTTGCAGGTGCGCATCAGCCCCCCTTCTCGCATCTACTGGCGGACGACTCGAGTGGCGCGACGTAGCAAGCGCCGAACTGTCAGTATCGAACGGACCGCCCGATAGCCCGAAACCGAACCAGCACTAAGACTGTCACTGTCGGTGCTCAGTAATCGAAGTCTATCGCGCCGGCCACGCCAAGGGTTGCGGACAGGCCACTGTTTTTTTTCGCAGGCACGTCGCGCCCCAGTGTCCGCTTTTGTCCCCGGATTGCGTCCTAGAAACTGCACTGCCTGTCCGGGCGGCCACACGCCCGCCATTTGCCTTTGCCTTGCTCCGAAGGAGGTTCCCATGCTTTCGATCAGGATTGGTCTCGTTGACATGACCGGCACGATTGACGCCAAGACGATGGCGGCGGTGGCGGCCGCGCTCGATGTGCAGGTGACGCGCGACCTGCCGCAGTATTGGCCGGTCACGGCCAATGTTTCGTATGTTCCCGACCCGGCCCAGGTCCCGCAGGGCGTCTGGCCGGTTCAGATCGTCAAGGACCTGCCGGCGGGGGAGGGCGGCTTCCACACGACGAAGAACAAGCAACCGTACGCGAAGGTCATCGCCACGCCCGGCAGCGATGAATGGGCGGTCGACGCGAGCCACGAGACGATCGAGATGCTCGTCGACCCGTACGGCAATCGGCTGCAGACGTCTACCGCGATCCAGATCGCCGGCAACCAGGTCCAGGATGCCGGGGGTCAGTTCGAATACCTGGTCGAAGCCTGCGACCCCTGCGAGGCCGACGACTACACGTACCAGATCGACGGGTTTCGCGTCTCCGACTTCATCACGCCGCACTTCTACGACACGCAGGCAACTGCCGGAACCCGATACAGCTTCACCGGGGCGGTCGAGCGTCCGCGCCAGATCCTCCCGGGCGGCTACATCAGCTACATCGATCCCAAGACCAACGAACTGCAGCAGATCCTGTGGGTCGACCCTGGCCAGCCGCCGCAGCACAAGGACCTGGGGCCGGCCGATGGCGCGAGCCTTCGGGCATTCGTGGAACAGAAGACCCACGCCCTGGTACGCAGGTATCGGCGCTTGCCGAGCCGGGCGACCAGCGAAAGCAGGCAGGCATACCGGGAGGCCGTGCTCACGGCGTCGCGGGCGCGGTCCGTGCTCTACCGTTAGGCGGACGGGAGTTTTTTACGGGCTGACTTTCGCGCCGAGGGCATCACATGCGGTCTCAGGCGGTTCCGGTATCTTCGCAGCGCTGCGTGGATTGAGCCCGACCGCATCGGAGGCGCCACCCTGATTCCTTTCGCTGTCCGCGCCAACCCTGCCACGGACACGTAGGAGTCGCCTGGGTTGTCAGCCCGCTTTTTTTAGCGCACCGGCCCCCACGCCGCCGGATAAAGCGCCCGCGCGTTGGCGTGGTAGATCTTGTCGGCCACGCCGCGCGGCAGCGCCAGCCCCTGGAACGGCGCGTCGAAATCGCCCGAGTGCATCGTCTCGGCGGTGTTGAGGAAGCGCCAGTCCGCGAGCCAGGTGTCGTGCGCCTCGCCGGCCAACGCCGCGTCGCTCTCCTCCAGCCCGTCGGCGATGTCCGTGCCGTACAGGATGCGGTCCTGGTAGCGGATGAGAAAGTCGCGCACCTTGTCGCGGTTGCGCGCCGCCTGGTACTCCAGGTGCACCATGCGCGCGGCCAGGTCCACGCTGGCGTTGGGGTAGCGGTCCAGGAAGCGCGCCACCTCGTCCACGTCCCACTCCAGCGAGGCCAGGTGCACGGCGTCCAGGCGCAGCGCCGGGTGCAGGTCCAGCATGTGGTCGCGCGCCGCCATCAGGGTCTCGTGCGAGGGCATCTCGGGGTGCCGGGCCATGTAGTACTGCGGGTGCGCGGTGAAGTACTCGCGGTCGGAGCGCACGCTCATCTGCTCGAGCGGCAGCCAGCAGTCGAGCGGCTCGCCCTGGTGGTCGAGCAGCACGATGCCCTTGTATTCGAGATGGGCGAAGACCGGCGCCAGGCGCGGGTCGTCGAGCATGACGTAGCTTCCGTCGGTGTCGCGCAGGGCCATGCCCACGTTCTTCCACACCTTGACGCCGACCGCGCCCAGGCGCACCGCCTGGTCGATGTGCCGTACGGCGCCCACCGCCCAGGCGGGATCGGCGAAATTCGCCACGGAGAAGGTGGCAGCGAAGGCCACGCGGCCCGGGTAGCGGCCGCGCAAGGACACGGCGTCGCGCTGCTGCACATCGATCGGCGGGAAGTCCGGGTAGTCGACGTTGATGGTCAGCACGCGAACGCGGTCGCTGATCGCCTGCGCCATGAAGCGATCGGCCGGCCCGTGCAGGTGCACGTGCGCGTCGATCTTCTCCACCCGCGCGAAGTCGTCCATCGTGTAGCTGGCCTGTGCCCGGCCTGCCGCGGGCAGCGCGGCCAGGGCGGCCAGCAGGGCGGCCGCGGCCCAGCGGCGCACGGAGCGGGGCACAGGGCGGGGCATGGGGCGCGGCATACCGCGCGGCACCGGGCGCGCGCTCATACGAGGCGCACGTCGACACCGCGGCTGCGCAGCTCGGCCACCACGTCGGCACGCGCCCCGGTGTCGGTGATCAGCATGTGCAGCTGCTCCACCTTGGCGATCACCGAGACGTTGCGCCGCATCAGCTTGGAGGAGTCCGTCACCGCCACCACCTGGCGCGAGATCTGGATCATGCGCGCGTTGAGCTGGGCCTCGGCCAGGTGCGGGGTCATCAGTCCGATCTCCGGGTCGAGGCCGTCCACGCCCAGGAAGAGGCGGTCGGCCTGCAGGTGTTCGAGCGCGTTCTCGGCCATGTGGCCCGACAGCGAATGCGATTCGCGCCGCAGCATGCCCCCCGGCATGATGAGACGCACCGAGGGCGTGGCGCTGAGCAGCAGGGCGACGTTCAGGGCGTTGGTGATCACGTTGATCGACTCGAGCTCCAGCGTGCGGATCTGGCGCGCGATTTCCGCGGTCGTCGTGCCCGAATCGAGGATGATGGTCTCGCCGTCGCGGATCAGGCTGGCGGCAGTCCGGGCGATGCGCACCTTCTGCGCGTGGTTCAGCGTGCGCTTGACGCCGATCGTCAGGTCGCCGTCCTCCTGGCGCGCCACGGCCCCGCCGCGGGTGCGCATCAGCGCGCCGGTGGCCTCCAGCGCGGCCAGGTCCAGGCGGATGGTCACTGGCGAGGTGCCGAAGCGCTGCGACAGCGCCTCGACCGTGACGCGGCCTTGGCTGCGCAGCAGCTCGGTGATGCGCAGGCGCCGCTCCTCGATGGGCAGCCCATCGTCCGGGGCCGGCGCGGCGGTGTCCGGGGCCGCCGCTTCCGGCTCGCCCAGCTCGTGCTGCGGGGTGGGGATATGCATGGGGTTCCGTAGTGCGTGTAAGGGTGCGCGGGCCCGGTGCCGCGGCGCGCCGGCCCTCAGACCGGTGCCGCCTCGAGCAACAGGAAGCCCTCGAAACCGACCTGCAGGCGCGGCTGCGCCGCATCGACCTGCCCCAGCTCCGCGTCGTGGAAGTAATCGCGCACGCGGTAGCGCGCGTGCTCCAGGCCACGCAGCTCGACCGGGCCCTGCCATTTCGGTGCGTAGAAAGCGTAATACAGGTTCCCGTTGGCCGCGACCGCGTGCGCCTCGGGCTTGTCGAAGGCGATGTCGTACAGCTCGCCGCGGTAGATGCCCCTGGGCAGCATCAGCTGGCGATACAGGCCGATCCACCGGGCCCACGTGGCCTCGCGTTCGGGCGTGAGCAGGAAGGAGTCCTTGGGCTTGGGATCGACCGGCCAGGTGAACTTGGTCGATACCACCGCCCCGATGCCTACGGTCGAGGCGAAGTCGTTGCCGGGCGTGAGCTCGACGTGGTCGCCGGCAAAGGGCGCGCTCGGTCCCATCAGTGCCTTGAGCGTCTTGCCCTTGTGGCGCACCTGCCACGACGACTCGGGGTCCGAGGCCGGGGCATGGTTCATGTACGGGAAGTTGTGGAAGGCGTAGGCCGTGCCGCAGGGGCACAGCTCGATCACCGCCTCGGGGTCGATGCCGCGCGCCGCGTCGTAGAGCGCGCGGTAGAACCCGGGCAGCCGCTCGACCGATTCCTCCGGGCGCTCGTGGCGGTGTGCCGGGTTGTAGCAGGGGGCCACGCCGTTGAGGTGCTGGCCGTCGAGCTTGAGCCCGGCAAAGCCCCACTCGCCGATGAAGCGGCGCACCAGCGCCGCAGCCTGCGTCACGGTAGGGGTGTAGGCCGGGCACAGGGTAAAGGTGTTCCACCAGCTGATGTTCTGCGGTGCGCCGTTGGCATCGAGCAGCAGCAGGTCGGCGTGGTCGTGCAGCAGGTCCGAGCCCGGTGCCACCGACAGCGGCGAGAACCACAGCCGCGGCTTGAGTCCCTCGGCGCGGATGCGCCGCACCAGGCGCTGCATGTCCGCATCGCCACCGGGATACTTCTGCCGGTCCAGGTCCCAGTCGCCGATGTGGTTCTGCCAGCCGTCGTCGATCACCGCCCAGTCCAGCCCCAGCGACCTCGCCTTGGCCAGCGTGCCCTCGATGCGTTCCGACGTGCATTGGCGCTCGTAGCCCCAGGCGCACCAGATGGGCTCGTACGAGGCGGCCGGCGGCACCGGCGACTTCAGGCCGCGCTCCGCCATGATGCGCCGGTAGCGCTCCAGGGTCGCGTAGTAGTCGCCGCGGTGCACGGCCACGAAGGTCTCGGGCGTTTCGAACGCTGTGTCGGGCGCCAGCGTGAGCGGCGCATGCGCGTGCACCGCAAACTGCACCGTGCCGCCGTGGCAGGCGATGGGCAGGCTCACGAGCCGCGCCACGGTGTCCACGTGGCCCACGGCAAAGCCGCCCTCGCGTCGCCACAGGTCCACCACCGGCGTGCCGCCGCCGTAGTCCGACGCCGTCATGCCCAGGAAGTTCTCCTGCGCAAAGCCGGCCTTGACCGGCTGTACCCAGTCACGCCGGTCCGGGTAGGTTCCCCCCGAGTACGACCAGGTGTCGGGCGTGGCGCCGCCCTGCGTGGCGAAGCGGTAGGCGCCGCTGGTCCAGCCCTCGAGCACGATCGGCTGCGCGGAGACGTTGCGGTAGCGCACGCGCACGAAGGCAAAGCCCGGGTGGCGCTCGAACAGGCGCAGGTCCACGGACTTGCGCAGGCCGGTTACGCGCTGCGACGAGGTGCCGGCGATCACCCAGTGCACCCCCTTGCCGTGCGCCGCGTCCTCGATGTCCTCGCGGATCACCGACTCGAGCGTGAACCCGTCCACGCTTGCGCCCTGCGCCAGGTCCACCGACTCCGACGCGCCCCAGAGCGAGCGCAGCGGCGCCGTGCGCCCGGCCTGCGCGTGCGCGACGCGCGAGCGCATCGCCTCGTCGTATTCGATCAGGATCACGCCGTCGCCGATGCGCGCGCCGCTGGGCTTTGCCGGCGGCTTGGCCGCCGCCCTGCCAGCGCCGGCGGCCAAGCCGGCCCAGGCGGCCGCCGAAGAGCCGGCCACGGCGCCGGAGGCGGTCTTCAGGAACTTGCGTCGAACGCGGCGGATTTCGCTCATGGTCGTTGACTGCTTTCGATAGAAGAGCGCGAAGTACCGAGCACTCTATAGCAAATCAATGGCTTAGTGGATCCATGGCGGTTTACACCACAGCCATTGCAGCTTTTTCTTGACTTTTATCTTGCGAAGAAATCTACTACGAAAGTTTTCGAAAGCCAATAAAACAACTAACGAAAGCAAATTTTTTCCGAGCGGTATTCGAAAAACCAGCTTCAACGGTACCCCGGGGGGCCAGGGTCCGGCGCGATAGAGGGGGGTTGATCACATGGGGAAGTGCGCTCTTGTCACCGCGTCCGCACTGGCCGCGTTCGTTCATCTCGCGGCCGCCGGCAACGAGCACATGATGGCACCGGACGGGGCCGCGGCGCCCGTGGCAGCATCGGCCGCCGTGCCGGCCGCGCCCTTGCCCGCCGGCGCGGCCGCAGCGGACGGGCAGGGCGCCGGCGGCCAGGCCGCGGACGCCGCGACCGCCCCGGCGTCCGCCCCCGTCGGCGCTCCGGCGGCCGGGACGAACGCCGCCACCGCGGACCTCGAGCCCATCGTCGTCTCCGGCATCCGCGCCAGCCTGGACAAGTCGCTGGACATGAAGCGCGACGCCGAGGTCATCATGGACTCGATCAACGCCACCGAACTGGGCCGCTTTCCCGATGCCGACGTGGCCGATTCGCTCAGCCACCTGCCCGGCATCACCATCAGCCGCACCACGGGCGGCGAGGGCCAGAGCGTCAGCGTGCGCGGGCTGGGGCCGCAGTACAACATCGTCACGCTCAACAACCGCATCCTGGCCACCGACGACGACGGCCGCGACCTGGCATTCGACGTGCTGCCCTCCGAGGTGATCTCCGGCGCCGACGTGCTCAAGTCGCCCCAGGCCTCGGCCCTGGAGGGCAGCATCGGCGGCACCGTGAACCTGCGCACGGCCAGCCCGTTCGAGAATCCGGGCTTTCATGGCGGCGTGCACGCGGAGGGCAACTACAACGCGATGAGCTACCTGCACGGCGAGAAGTACTCGGCCTTCGCCGAGAACACCAACGAGCAGCGGACCCTCGGCTTTCTCGTCGGCGCCGTGCACTCGGACAACCACATCCGCACCGACTCGCTCAACGCCTACAACCAGAACATCTACGGGCCGGCCACCTATCCGTTCAACGGCGGCCCCAACGCGGTTCCGCTGACAGCCACGCCCTGCTGCATCACCTTCGGCTCGATCTTCGACGAGAAGAAGCGCGACGCGCTGTCGGGCAGCGTCGAATGGCGTCCCAGCTCCGAATTCAAGCTCGTCGGCGACGGCCTGTGGACCCGCCTGAGCGACCCGCAGGTCGGCTACAACGAGTCGTACTATTTCCCCTACGGCGTCGACCAGAACGGCAACTCGGAATGGATCAACCCGGTGGTCAAGAACGGCCTGGTCACCGCGGTCACCGCCAATGACTTCCAGCCCGAGATGGTCAACAACACCACCAACCGCATCGTCAACACCTCGCTGCTGGGCCTCAACGCCAGCTGGAAGCCCTCCTCGCGCTGGAGCTTCACCGGCGATGCGTACCGCTCCAAGGCCAAGCGGCCCGAGGGCGGCCAGGACACCTTCGTCACCGCCGGGCTGGTCACCCATTCGCCCTACCCGCAGGACACGCTCAACTTCTCCGACGTGCCCAACAGCCTGCCCAACCTCAACGTCGTGATCCCGCCCAGCCAGCTGGGCCTGGCGAGCTGCCCCAAGGGCAGCGCCAGCCTCACCAACCCGGGCCAGTGCTCGTACACCAGCCTGATGAACTCGGGCTTCCTCAACAACAACAACTACTGGTCCACCCATTACGTGGGCCTCAACGGCTACACGATCCACGACCAGGTCACCGGCCTGACGATCGACGGCACCTACGAGGTGGGGCTGGGCGCGCTGGACCACATCCGCTTCGGCATCGGCGATACCCGCCGCGACAAGGGACGCTGGGACAGCAGCAACGACTGGACCAACGGCTCGGGCCAGTACGGCACGCTGTACAACACCGCCGGCTGCCCGATCCAGTGCAGCCCGTACTCGTTCGGTTCGCAGGGCTTCAATGTCATCTCGCTGGCCAACATCCCCAACTTCATGCAGGGCGCGGGCGGCTCCTACCCCACCGTGCTGCCGCAGCTCAACGCCAACGCGCTGCTGGCCTTCCTCAAGAGCCTCAACGGCAAGCCCAACCCCTTCTACTGCCAGACCTACCCCACGACCTGCACCGCGCCGTACACGCCGTTCAACTTCGCCAACACCCTGCCGCAGGTCAATCCGTTCAACTCCTACGACGTCTCCGAGCGCAGCTTTTCGCTCTACGGCGAGGCCGAGTTCGCGGCCACCGACTGGGCCGGCAACCTGGGGCTGCGCGTGGTGCGCACCGACACCGTGGCCTCGACCGCCGAAGCGGTGCCCAGCTCGCTGTGGACGCCCACCACCGTGGGCTCGACCCAGACCTGGAACGTGCAGTACCCCACCTCGCAGCCGGTCGACGCCTACGGCCAGTACACGCTGCTGCTGCCCTCGGCCAACCTCAACTACTGGGCGGTGCCCGAGCGCGTGCAGCTGCGCTTCGGCCTGGCCGAGACCATGTCGCGGCCCGAGCTCAGCGAGCTGGCGCCTACCTCGAGCAACAACGCGATCAACGGCCAGCCCCAGCTCTACTACAACGGCACGGCCGGCCTGCGCCCGATCAAGGCCTACCAGGCCGACTTCTCCGCCGAGTGGTACTACGCGCGCCACGCCGCGCTGACCGGCGCCCTGTTCGGCAAGAAGATCCGCGACGATATCTACTCGGCGACCGAGACCAACGTCAACCTGGGCACCACCCAGTACGTCGGCGGCCCGCCCGGCACCGTGCCCGGCACGCCTTTCCCCTGGACGGTCCAGGCCCCGGCCAACGGCGCGCGCAGCCTGTTCTACGGCATGGAGCTCACCTGGCAGCACACGCTCGAGAGCGGCTACGGCACGCGCCTGCAGTACACGCACACGGTGAGCAAGGGCTGGGACCAGTACGGCAACTACGCGGGTGCGATCAACGCGGTTCCGCCCACCACCATCTCCGTCGGCCTCATCTACGACAAGGGGCCGTTCAGCGCCGACGTCAACTGGGACCACGCCGCCAGCTTCATCTACGCCTGCTCGCAATGCACGGAGGTTCCGGGCTGGCCCGCCGTGGCCGATTCCTTCGCCTGGGTCACGGCCAGCGCACACGTCAAGGTCACCAAGGAGTTGCAGGTGTACATCGAGGGGCGCAACCTCACCGATTCCATCGCCCGCACCTACCTCAACGGCAATTCCTTGCTGCCCTGGGCGCCGGGCCAGAACGTGGGCGGCAGCACCAGTGGCGTAGGCGTGGGTTACAGCGCCTATGGCCGCTCCTACACGGCCGGCATGGCCTACCAGTTCTGATGTGCGTCACCCTGACCGGCATGCGTGCTGCCGCCCACCGCACCGTTGCCGCGCGCATACCCCGGACGCGGCGATGAACCCGCGCAGCTGGCTGACCTACGCGCTGTTCACCACCCTGGCCTGGGGCGTGTGGGGTGCGTTCAGCGACATCCCGGCGCAGCACGGTTTTCCGGACACGCTCACCTATGTCGTGTGGTCGCTGACCATGGTCCTGCCGGCCGCCTGGACGCTGCGCCGGGTCCGCTGGCGGGTGCGCCACGATGCGCGCTCGCTGGGCCTGGGCATGGCCATCGGCTTCACGGGTGCCGGCGGGCAGCTGATCCTGTTCCACGCGCTGACCTTGGGCCCCACGTACCTCATCTTCCCGATCATCTCGCTCTCGCCGGTGATCACCATCGTGCTCTCCTTCCTGTTGCTGGGCGAGCGCACGGGGCGCCTGGGCCTGGCGGGCATCGTGCTGGCGGTGGCCTCGCTGCCGTTCCTCAACGACTGGGCGCCCGGTGCGGGCGGCGCGGCCGGCGCGAGCACGCTGGGGCTGTGGTTCCTGCTCGCGGTGGGCATCCTGGTGGCCTGGGGGCTGCAGGGTTACTTCATCAAGCTGGCCCACGCCACCATGGACACCGAGAGCATCTTCTTCTACATGATGCTCACCGGGCTGATGCTCGCGCCCGCGGCGCTGTGGCTGACCGATTTTCACCGGGCCATCTACCTGGGCTTGTCCGGTCCTTACCTGGCCGCCGCCACGCAGATCCTCAACGCCGTCGGCGCGCTCACGCTCGTCTACGCGCTGCGCGAGGGCAAGGCCATCGTGGTGTCGCCGCTGACCAATGCCGGCGCGCCGCTGCTCACGGCGCTCATCGCCATGGGGGTGGCCGGCACCATGCCCGGGCCCTACAAGATCGCCGGCATCGCCCTGTCCTTCGTCGCCTCGCTGCTGCTGGCACTGCAGCCCGAGGAGGTCGGCGCCGCAGCGGGTGCGCGATGAAGCCGATCCTGGACCTGGTCGCGGCGCACAAGGGCGGACGCGCGCTCGGCATCCATTCGGTCTGCTCGGCCCATCCGCTGGTGATAGAGGCGGCCTTGCGCCAGGCAAGGCACCTGGGCCACGCCGCGCTGATCGAGGCCACCTCCAACCAGGTGAACCAGTTCGGCGGCTACACCGGGATGCGTCCGCAGGATTTTCGCGCCTTCGTCGGCGCCATCGCCGCGCGGCTCTCCTTTCCCGAGGAGCGCCTGCTGCTGGGCGGCGATCACCTGGGTCCCAACGCCTGGCAGGCGGCCCCGGCCCCCGAGGCGATGGGGCACGCCGCGCATATGGTCGAGGCCTACGTGCTGGCCGGCTTTCGCAAGATCCACCTCGACTGCTCGATGTCCTGCGCCGATGACTCGCATCCGCTGCCCGAGGCGCTGATCGCCGAGCGCGCGGCCCTGCTGTGCGCGGCCGCCGAGCAGGCCTGGGGCCGTGCCGGCGGTGCCGCCCCGGTCTACGTGATCGGCACCGAAGTGCCGGTGCCCGGCGGCGCGCACGAGGAACTCGGCGCGCTGGCGGTGACGAGCCCGGCGGCGGCGGCCGCTACGCTCGAGGCGCACCGGCGCGCGTTCGCGGCCCGGGGCCTGGACGATGCGTGGCCGCGCGTCGTCGCGCTGGTGGTACAACCCGGCGTGGAATTCGATCATCACAAGGTCATCGACTACGATCCGGCCGCAGCGCAGGGCCTCAGTCGCAGCGTGGAGGCGCATGCCGGCATCGTGTTCGAGGCGCACTCGACCGACTACCAGACGCCGGCCGCGCTGGCCGCGCTGGTGCGCGATCACTTCGCCATTCTCAAGGTGGGCCCGGGCCTGAGCTTTGCCTTGCGCGAGGCCCTGTGGGCGCTCGACGACATCGCGCGCGCAGCGCGGCTGGCCACCGGGGAAGCGCTCAAGGACACGGTGCTGCGCGCGATGCGCCGCGACCCGCGCCACTGGAAGTCCTACTACGTGCAGGAGCAGCGCCAGGAACTGGACCTGCAATTCAGCCTGAGCGACCGCATCCGCTATTACTGGAACGTACCCGAGGTGATGCGCAGCGCCGCGCGCCTGATGGCCGACCTGCACGGCCGGCCGCTGCCGCTGACCCTGCTCAGCCAGTACCTGCCGCGCCAGTTCGCCGCCATACGGGAACAGCGCCTGGACAATGACGCGCACGCCGTCCTCATCGACGCCGTGGCGCACGTGCTGCGCCAGTATGCGCAGGCCTGCACGCCGGCGCCGGCGCCGGCGCTCGTGTCATGAGCGCCGGGCGGGCCGGCACGGGGCGCGCCGCCCCGGGGAGCCAGGACGGATGAATCCATTCGGTTGGGACGCCGAGGAGATCGCGCGCCGGGGCGGCCAGTGGACGGCGCGCGAGATCGCCCAGCAGCCGCAGGCCTGGGAGAAGGTCGAGGCCCTGGCGGCCGACGCCGGCACGCCGGTGGCGCGCTTCCTGGCCCCGCTGCTGCTGCGCCCGGAACTGCGCATCGTCCTCACCGGAGCGGGGTCCTCGGCCTTCGTCGGCGCGTGCCTGGCGCCGGCCCTGCAGCGGCGCACCCAGCGCTGGGTGGCTGCCGTGCCCACCACCGACCTCGTGGCCGCGCCACGCGACTGGCTGCCGGCCCACGTGCCCACGCTGCTGGTCTCGTTCGCGCGTTCGGGCAACAGCCCCGAGAGCGTCGCCGCGCTCGAGCTGGCCCAGCAGTGCGTGCGCGAGTGCCACCACCTGGTCATCACCTGCAATGGGCAGGGCGCGCTGGGCCTGCAGGCCGCGCGCCTGGCCAACGCCACGGTGCTGTGCCTGCCCGACGAGGTCAACGACCGCAGCTTCGCCATGACCTCGAGCTTTACCTCGATGCTGCTGGCCGCGGCGCAGTTGCTGGGCGCGCTGCCGGGGCGCGTGGCGCCGGCCGCGGGCGCCTGGGCGCGGCACGTGCTGGACCACGGCATGCCGACGCTTGAGGACCTCGTGCGCCAGGGCTTCGAGCGCATCGTCTACCTGGGCGCCGGCGAGTTCAAGGCGCTGGCGCGCGAGGCCGCGCTCAAGCTGCTCGAACTCACCGACGGGGCCATCGTCGCGGCCAGCGATACGCCGCTGGGTTTTCGGCACGGACCCAAGACCATCGTCAATGCGCGCACGCTCGTCGTCGTCCTGCTCTCGAACGATTCGTACACCCGCCGCTACGACCTGGACCTGCTGCGCGAGCTGCGCAGCGACGGCATCGCCGGCCGGGTGTTCGCGCTGGGCGGCGAGGGTGGCGCCGGCGGGCAGGTGACGGCGCCCGCGGCGGCGGCCGTCGCGCACCCGGACGACCTGATCCTCCCCGCGTCGGCGCAGGCGCGCGACCTGGATCTGTGCCTGCCCTACGCGGTCTTCGCCCAATCGCTCGCGCTGCTCCATTCGCTGGCGCTGGGCCGGCGTCCGGATAACCCCAATGCCTCGGGCGCCGTGCACCGGGTCGTGCGCGGCGTCACCATCCACCGGCTGGAGGACCCGTCATAGCGAGCTTCCTGGGCGTCGACGGCGGCGGCAGCAAGACCGAGTTCGTCCTGATCGACGAGCAGGGCAGCGTGCTGGCCACGCACCGGGAAGGGCCGGCCTACTACCTGGAGATCGGCCTGGAGCCGCTGCGCGCGATGCTCGTGCGCGGCATCGAGGCCGTGCTCGGCGCGGCGGCGCTACGGGCGCAGGACCTGGACTTCGCGTTCCTGGGCATACCGGCCTACGGCGAGGACAGCGCACTGCTGTCCCACCTGGACGCAATCGCCGCGCCCACCCTGGACCCGCAGCGCTATCGCTGCGACAACGACATGGTGTGCGGCTGGGCCGGGGCACTGGGAGCCGCCGACGGCATCAACATCGTCTGCGGCACCGGTTCGATCGCCTACGGGCAATTCGCGGGGCGCAAGGCCCGCGCCGGCGGCTGGGGCGAACTCTTCAGCGACGAGGGCTCGGCCTACTGGGTCGCGCGCCAGGCGCTGAGCCGCTTCGCGGCCATGAGCGATGGCCGGCTGCCGCGCGGCCCCATCCATGCGGCGCTGCGGGCACACTTCGCCCTCGACGCCGACCTGGACCTGTGCGCACGCATCTACAACCAGGGCGCGGCCTGGCGCAGCGAGGTGGCGGCGCTGGCGCGCGTCGTGGCGCGCGTGGCACGGGAGGGCGACCCGGCGGCGCGCGCGATCTTCACCGAAGGCGCCGGCGAACTGGCCGCGATCGTCACTGCCGCGCGGGATCGGCTGGCGGTGCCGGAGGGCCTGCGCATGCCGGTCTCGTACTCGGGCGGCATGTTCGCCGACCCGCAGCTCATGCTCGAACCGCTGCGGCGCCAGCTCGAGCGCGACGGCGCGTTCACCGTCGTCGCGCCGCTGCTGCCGCCGGGCGCCGGCGCCGCGCTCTACGCGGCGCGCTGCCACGGCACGCCGCTGGCCCCGGCGGCGGTGCAGCGCCTGGCCGCGCGATACCCCGCGGCGGTGGCTGCGCGCGCCGCGGACGACGCGCCTGCCTCCAGCTGAACTGCAGCCGGCGTTGCCGCAGGCGCCGGAAATCGCCAAATTACCGGCAAAAACCGGCGTAACTCGAACGCCCATCGATCGGGCCGCCTGTATATAAAAGCGTCCGTGCATGTTCGCCCGCGTTCCCGGCGCCGGCCGTGAGAGCCGATGGGCGATCCCGCGTGCACTGGGCGGGTCGTATCGTCCCGTTCAAACCGGTCACGCGTCGCCGACCGCGCCGCGCGGCGGGCCGCGCAAGGCCGAATGCACGGCCCACCCTGGAGGCTCGATTCCCATGGCCAAGACAGCGCGCACGTCCTACGGATCATGGTTCCTCGGCGTGGTGCCCGCCGCCGCGCTGCTGGCCGCCTGCACCTCGACCTACGTGCCGCCGCCGCAGGATGCCGGTGCCTCGAACTCGCTGCGGCAGGCGCGCGAGAACCTCCGGCGGGTCCTGCTCGAGGGGCCCGGCCGCGAGTACTCGGTCGGGGGTGGCTCGATCACCGATGTCCGGTTCCGTTCGAACCGGCTGATCCTCGTCGTCGACGGCCAGGCGCTTGCGCTGGGCACGGGCAGCCTGGCGCCTTCGGCCGAGAGCATGTGGTTCTGGGACATCTTCATCCCGGCCGGAAACTGCAAGATCTTCCTCACGCAGGACCACGACCGAGGTGTCCAGCTCTTCAGCGGCGGCATCAATACCGGCTGCGATGCCGACGCCAACCGCATCGTCGATGCGCTCAACGCCTTGAAGGCAGCGAGCACCGAGGGCACCGATCGCGACCGCGCGGCCTTTGCGCGCGTGGTCGAGCAGTACCGGGCCGCATCGCCCAAGCCCGGCCCCACCGAGGAGGTGCGCAAGTTCCAGGTGCAGGGCGAAGGGGCGATCCGCGACAAGGATTTTGCCGGCGCCGACGAGTGTTTTGCCGCCGGCATCGCCGTGGCGCCCTGGTACCCGCCCTTCCATTACAACCGGGCCCTGGTCCTCTCCGAGCTCGGCGATTTCGAGCTCGCCGCCCTCGAGATGCAGCGCTACCTCGCGCTGTCCCCCGACGCCGCCAACGCGCGCGCGGCCCAGGACCGCATCTACGACTGGGAACGCCGGGCCACGGCGTCGCGCTGAGCGCCGGGGCAGCAGGGGCATGGGCATGGGCATGCGCGGGCTCGCTACGCCCGGTCGGCAACGGGCGTTCGCGATGCTGCTGGCCGCACTGCTCGCGCCGGGCGCCGTGCTGGCGCAGAGCCAGCAGTTCACCAACAGCATCAACAACGCCTACAACGCCATCGGCGGCGCGCCGATCGCCACGCCCCAGGCCACCTGCGCGGCCAACTGCGGCAGCGCGGCCGGCGCACCGAGCGCACCGGCTGCCGCCCCGGCCCTGACGCCGCAGCAGAACCAGGCGATCCAGCAGCAGATGATGCGCCAGCAGATGCTGATGAACGGCGCGGCGGCGGTCGGCAACCAGATCGGCACCGCGCTGGGCCAGGAGATCGGCAAGGCGCTGTTCGGCGATCCGGAGGGCGACGCGCTGGCGCAAGCCCAGGCGCAGGCCCAGGCCCAGGCGCAGGCGCAGGCCGAAGCGGCGCGCCTCGAGGCCCTGCAGCGCCAGCGCGCGCAGGACGAGGCGACGAGCGCGCGCTTGAATGCCGAGCTGATCGGCACCACCGGCGGCGATTCCTCCGGCCAGCTCACGTTCATGCAGGCGGAGGCGCCGGCCGATGTGCCGACGGTGACCGCCCCCCCGCCACCGCCCCCCGCGGTCCCGGTCACTGCCGGCAAGCGCAAGGCGCTGGAGGCGCTCGATTGCGCGATGGACGACCTGTACGAGCGGGCCCGTGCGATGGGGATCGACGGCCGCCAGATCGCCGCCTTGCAGGCCGAGGTCGCCGACTTTCGCCGCGGCGCGCTCGCGCCGCCCGGCGGCAGCGGGGCCAGCGACGTGGGACTCTCGTCGCTGTCGCTCGACCACCAGTACGCGATCGGCCAGGGCGCCCAGGGCCAGCTCGTGGTCCAGGCCCTGGTCGCGAGCCACGGCGACGGCCTGATCGACGTCCAGGTGAACAGTGCCGTGCTCGGGTCCGACGGCAGGAAGTCCGACGAGCGCGACGCCGTGGTCTTCATCGGCGCCGACGGCAAGACCTACCCGGTCAACGGCATCTCCTCCGGCATCGCCGGCTGCCTGGGCCATTGAGCCCGGCCATGCGCGGCCACCGCTTGACTCCCGGGTACCACGCACGGCGCGCACGGCGTCTGGCAACGATCGCGGCTTGCGTAGCCCTCGTCGCCTGCGCGGCTGCGCCGGCGCCGGATCGCGCGCCGGCCGATGCCCTGGCGCCGATGGACCCGGACCACGCGGTGCAGGTGCTGCTGGCGGCCACGTCGGCCGACGCGCGCTACGCGGACCTGGTGCCCGAAGCCGTATACCAGGCGGCGCGGGTGGGCCGTCTGTGCCACGAGGCGTACAAGCCCGCAGGCTTGCGCCTGCTGCGATCCCGGGTCGACGCGTACTTTCTTACGCTGCAGGGCGTACGCGACTCCGGCATCGAGCTCACGGACCGCATCGACCTCGAGGCGATCCGCGATCCCGGGGCCGGATCGCGCGGCGATGGCGCGGGGCACGCGTGCTTCGGCTTCAAGGACGCGCAGCATCATCGCGCCTACGTGATCATCGTGCCCTCGGTGGATCTGGCGCGCCAGGCGGTGGCCGCGCTGCAGGCGGTGTCGAGCGCCGCGCCGGCCCGGGCGGCGCAGGAGGAGGCCGGATTCGCGCGGGTCGCCGCCGACTACCGCGCGGCCCAGGACAAGATCTACGTCTGGCAGACCCGGGTGCACTGAGCCGGGATGCGGCAATGGCGGCGCGCCGTCGGCCGGGCAGGGCGAGCTCGTGAAGTCGCGGACAAAGGGCCGCCA
>Ga0116231_10007714_pt1 | contig 19437 bp, 13 predicted proteins | sample S1TSphgellanicum_2_FD_89695 | JGI IMG/M metagenome (GOLD analysis project Ga0116231, IMG submission 89695) | Host-associated microbial communities from peat moss isolated from Minnesota, USA - S1T2_Fd - Sphagnum magellanicum MG | ecosystem: Host-associated > Plants > Peat moss > Unclassified...
GTAAGTAGGGAGATAAATATGTATGTAAATAAGTAAAAAGGTAATGTAAATAAATAGAAAAATAAAGAGATTTTTTTTAAATGGGGAAAATTTTTCAGTTTCTTTTTTGTAGGGGAAAAAAAAAAAAAAAAAGTCCCAAGTAACAACATGGTCAAGGGATTTTTTATTTTTTTTGGAAATTTTTTAAAAAAATTTTGCTATATTTTGAGGAAGAAAGTTATAAAAAAAAATTTTACATGTAATAATAGGATTCCTATTAATTTTTTTTAAAAATTCTCTATTTTTCTTGTCATCATATTTAGTTGATTCCAGTTAAATCCTCTTGTGGCTTTTTCACCATTTTTGGTGAAATAAATTTTTTTGGGAAATTTTGGTGAAATCCACTTTCCGTGGAACTTGAGAAATTGGAAAAAAAAATTTAAAATTAAATTTTTTAAAAAAAAATTTTAAAAAAAACTGGGAAAGTATGTCTTAAGAAAAAATACAAATTAAATTTCAGAAGTAATACTTATTATTATTATTATTATTTATTTCGTCCTTTTACCCCCATTTCAAAACAAGCTACTAAAAAAAAAAAATTGTTAAAGTATTTCCGAAGAAAAAGATAAAGAATAGTTAGTGTAAGTAATAGAGAAAATCTCATAAGAACAAAAGAAAAATAACAATTACAATTCAGAAATTAATACTTTAAAATAAAAATAAAAATAAAAAACTTAACAGTTTTAGCCCATTAAATTCTCAACTTTTTTTTGGTTATAGTGTTTCTCAACAACAAATTTACCATAAAAATTGAGAATAATGTTTATTATGTTTTCCTTCTTTTCCTTAACTGCATTTTTAAAATGTGCTTAAAATAAATTAGAAAAAGAGTCTTTGTGGAGAGTAACAATCGAAGGTATGTAGGTAGTAGGGGAAATGTCATAACAATATAATAATAATAATAATAATAAATAGAGCCCAAGGAAAAAAGTTCTAGATAAATCCAAGGTTATATAGTGTTAATAATTAAATATTATTGTTACTAAAAGTGTTTAAGAAGAAATAGTTTTATAAAGGTGAAGACACCACCAATTTTCATGTATAAATAAATGAGAAATGTGAATTGATCTTTTAATATCATACTTCATAAAATTAAAGCTCGTTTAATTAATGTAAAGGTAAAGTTAAATTAATTCTAAAATTTTAACATTTATGATACTTTTATAATTTTAATTTATGACCATTTTAAAAATGTGAAATCTTATATTTAGCTTCACATTGCAAGAGAAGTTTTCTTAACATATGTGAGAAAGAGGTAAGGATAATGAATTAAAGAAGGTGAAGGTTTATGAAATTAACAATCATTTTTATAAGAAAAAATTAATCGTTTGCTAAAAAAAGTATGGAATATATTGCAATACTCTAATTTTTTTAAATTAAATATTTTATGATCAATTAACTTCACTTTGAAATGGAAGTTTGATAAGGGCATGTGAGAAAAGAGCTAATGGGAGAGGAAACGTACTTTTTCATATTCATGTAAGTCGGTAAGGGAAAAGGGTGAGGTAGTTATGTTTGGAAGATTCATCCCAAGGGCCCATAAGATAATGTTGTGATGTCATGAGTGACTTGAAGCCATAGACTTTGGATAAATCTAAAGAATTCATAATAAGCATGAAAATTTTGTTCTCTTCTTTTGTTGCTCTTCCCAATTTTAAAATGGGCATTTCAAAACGTTTGTGAGTGCATTTCAAGAAAACAAAGATCTTAGGGGTCTTAGGGTAGAAGAGAAATGGCATAAGAGCATCTCCAGCGGTGCTCAGTATGTGATCCTGAAGAGTAAAATTGGATGAACAAAAGACAACATATGCCGGTTTGGCTCAGGAAAATAGTTTTGACTCAGCATACTTGCACAGTTTGTGCCGCCTGGTAAATGGCACAATAACGCAGTGCACCTGTACGAAAGAGTGTAATAAACGTGACTCGACAGATTCTCAGTGTTTCTGATTGACCCATCATAATGATTCGTCCAGGTGGTTTGCTATTAGTAGTCCCCAACCTATTTGCTGTCCCATATCAGAAATGGGCAGTGGGCTCGTAAAAAAGTAAATAGCCACACTTGAATGTGAAAAATAATTTTGCAGGGTCACATACTGAGCACCGCTGGAGATGGCTATAAAGAAAAGGAAAAAGAACAATTCAGAAATGTGAGCTCGACCTAATTTTTAAAAATACAATCCACAAATTTCGTGATAGTTTCAATTCCAGAAATGAAAAAGTCAGAAATTAGCTAAATGTCAAAAGAAAAAAAAAACTAAAAAAAAACCTTCAGAAATAAGAGCTTGGGCCCAAGAAACTCTTTGGCCCATTTGAACCCTAAAGAAACCATAAGAGATTTGACTACACTGCATTTGTTGCCACCTTGTGTGTGAACGAGGTGTACCACTTGAAAACCTGCATTTAATGAGAATGTTGCAAAGATTCTCTAAGGAAATATACCCAAAACAAATTCATGTATTCCCTTTGCAATCCATAAAAACCCATGTACATTTGATGATATGCCTCCATGACCCAGTGAGAGCTCAACCACAAGCTAACACCCAAGACCCCAACTGCAGGCAAGCTGACATGAAGAAATTTGATGATAATTCACTCATGCTGCCCAAGGGTATAAGAGTTGTATTCAAACCCTGTTACAACTCTTATCTACAATCTGTACAGACAAACTAGAAGACATGTTGCAACCAAGCACCCATCATTCGCCCGAAATTTGCCCATCATTCACAATCATTCACCCATCATTCTAATGTGACCCAATTTGGAGAGAGCAAGAAAAAAGTCGAGTAAAATCCTACTAATCCCTAAAACTGCAAAAACGGATTTTCGTTGCCAGATCTTAATCATGCTTATAAAAAAGGAAAAGCATGGGAAGGAGTTCATCTTGACTTGTACAATGAGAGCATGTAGTCTAACTTGGACTGTGCTGGTTGTATAAGCTCTCTTTGTGCCATCAATTGCTCCAGAAGCTTGGAAAACATGAGAGCAGACTCCTCATTCCTCCCTTGGAACTCAAAATATGCCACCTTGTGCTGTAGCTGTTGCAAGATGTTGGTAAGACGCTGGACCTCTGCTCGCTGCTGCTCCACTTGCTCCAATGTCACACCCAATTTTGCCTGGACCTATTTACAGAGAGAGACCACCAAGCTTCTCTCAGTTTTTCAAATGGGTCCATGAATAACAACATTTTATCAAGAGTACAAGCAACTCCGGATGTTTCCTCAAAGTGGCACTGCCTGTGTTGCAGAGCTGCCTCACAACTCCATTGCTAGAGAATACAAAAATACAACAAGGTGAAGAAATTGTCCTACCAGTTTGATAACCTGCATCCGGCGGTGTCCTTTATAGGCTTGCAGGCTGAGGACTGTAGCACGCTGGGCATGGGCCTTGGCTTCAGCATCTGCTCGTTCAACATGCTCTGCCAGCAAAGCTCGCTGAGTCTCAGCTTCTTTTTCAGCACGCTCCCACTCTTCATATTCAACCTTAGCTTGCTTCTGCAGTGTGAGGATTTTTTGCTCCTCGTCATGCCAATTGTAATCCTGCCCCATCTCCAATGCTTCCCGTGCCCATTCTGCATCTTCACCAGCTGACATGCAAGAAGAATTGTTAAACTGTCAGAACTAGATTAGATGGTGCACACCCCAGTGAATCTCTTGACATGGCACCAAGCATTTCCAAGCTAGGAAGGAAGGTCAGAAAAAAGACTTACTGAGAGTTCCCTCCTCATCAGCAAGACGGTCGAGTTCCTCCTGAATAACTTGCAAGAGATCAAACAGTGCAGTATTAGGTGAGCCCTGCTGCACAAGCCGGTGTGCCTCCATGACCTTGCACTGCAAATGCTGATACACTTCCCTCTCACTATCTTTCAAGGCAAGTACTGCTAATAGGAGATGCTTCTCAATCTCCTCCACTTGACCATAGCTAACAGCACTTTTCACCCTTTTCCTCCAGAATGGCAATAGATCAGACTTATGGGCACAACCTGGGCACTCCCATTCTCCATCCAAGCCACTATCCTTGAATACACCTGCTTGTTGTTGATTGAATGCACAGAGGAAGTGACAAATGTGGCCACATGCTGCACACTCAAGCACCTTCCAGTTCTCATCAGGCCATATAGCCACTTTGCAAAAGCTGCATGTGCATCCTCGACAGAAGGAAGGTTCATTGATGCACGTTTGACACAAGCAAATGGAAGAAGCAGGCTCACATAGTGCTGCCTGAAAGTCTGTTTGAATGGTGCTCTTGGCAAAGTCCACTGTGTCATGCAATCCATTACGAAACTGAGCCTGTTGATGTTCAACAATCATCTGGCCTGCACTATCTTCAAGTCTCCAAGCATGTACATCAGCCTGCCCCCCAGTACTTGTGTTATGGGCATCTTCCCTAGCACCATTGAGTGGGAGCAACTCTCCATCCTTTCCTATCTCAAGAGTTCCATTCAGATCAAAGTGAGCTGGCAGGCCAGTCTCTTCATGCCTGAAGTTCTGGAAGTAACTGAGAGCTGTGAATTCTTCCTCAGCTTTGTTTTCTGTAGAGTACCCCGCATCACCATCCACATAAGTATTATTACCTGTCACTGGATTGTTGATGCCAGTAGCAACATCAGAGTACTGATGTACCTCACGCTCTTTTACATGGGCAGGACCCAATTCAAGCAAACCATTCTGGTTGCCATGCAAATGACCACTGCCAATCAGCTTGCGCTTCGGTAGCACAAGCTCTGAGGATGGAGGAAGAAGATGTTTCAGTTGCCCAGTTTCAAGCACACACCAGTAGTGCTTATGTTTACAATGCCAATTCACACAGAGAGACAGAAGCTCAGCTTTCCCAAGTGAAGATGGGGGATCCTCATCCCTCAAGATAGAAACAAACACACGCAGGACAGGAGTATCATACTTTGTCAAGTTGCCTGCCTCCAGCTCCCTCTTCAACAGAAGTTGCCGCAGCTGAATCTTCTCTGCTGCACTCTTGCCCTTCAACCGTTCTGCCTCCTCCAAGAACTGTCGACAAACGTCATTTCCATTGTAAAGCCATTTGTAGCTGGAGGTACTTGATAGAATTGACTGGAATGAGTGCTTCAGTGCTCCAGCCAATCGTGCCTCAGTTTTCTTCCTCCTTTTGCCAGCAACAGGACTGACTGAATCGAGTGGCTTCACTGTTGAGAGTTGGACATCCAATGATGGATTGCAAGGATGCTCAATTGCATCCATGGGCGGATTCACATCTTCTTTCACTTGTGATTGCTGTTGACTCCCCCCAACACACAAACAAACATATGGGCAACTGTAAGGGGGAAAAAAAAACTGACAGTGGGGAGGTGGGGCATATACTCAGAAAATCAAAAGTTAGCACATGCTTCTTTGCAATGCACTCAAAGGGCAATGCAAAGAAGCTCTTCTTCAATGAGTTGCAAAACCTCTTCAGTACCTTGGAGGAGATGATGGCATGGGCCTTCAGGGAGTCTCGCGTCATGCGTTTTGCATTATTGTTGGGAGACATCATCATGTCCTCCTTGTGTTCGAGCCGTTTCCTCTTCGGGCTGCTGCTGCTTTTGCCCTCATCTTCAGACTTCTTGTCATCCATAGATTCCTTCGCCTGTTGTTGCTGTTTCTTGCTGAAAGCTTCAACTCCTGATTCAGACCCACAAGGCAAACTTCAAAAGGGAATGTCCAGTCTGAAACAACCCTGGCTCTGGTTGGCTGCTCCTGCAGCACTACAGATCCAGAGGTGGAAGGAAAAAGAAAAAGAATACCTCAAGAATCTGAAAGTGTCTGTGGAAGAAAGATGAAGAGCAGAGCTTTGAATGATGATCAGATTCTCTCTGAGAGAGAACTCCTGTGAATTTCTAGAACCTACAGTGAAAAGAATGCCAACACTGATAGATGTGATGATCCAGACTCTTCAAGACCTGATGATCTAGACCTATCAATAGCTGCTGAGAATCCAGACCCATCAAGAGCTCATGATCCAGGAGCTTCGAGATTAGGGTTTAGGGTTTGCAAATCTGCAACAGACTCTGTTGCTGCTGGTGCAACCCAACAACAACAGGCAAAGAAAGACGGATTCCTCAATTGCAGCTTGCTTGAGGAGGAAGAAGAAGGAAGAAAGAAAGAAGAAACGCCAGCTTGCTTTACCTTCAGGTGTGACGCGCCAACAGAATTGGCTGAAGGGAGGAGGGTTGGGAATGCTGGAAAGATAGTCCTGCAGTTGTATCTGCGACCGAACGCGCCTTCCTTCTGGTGAACAGAAATACATGTCCGAAAGTCTCTGGCCTGCTTTCCATATCCAATTCGGTGGCGCAAACGGTGCTCCCTCCCCTGTTTGTCCCGCCAAAGGATGCGGAACCTGTTCTCTCCGTTCATGACCCATCTCTCTGTCTCTGTCTCTGTGTCTGTCTCTCTCTGTGTCTCTCTCCCTGTGAGAGAGTCTCAGTCACTACGACAATGTTTTGCGTGTGCACCCACCAGAGCTAAGGTTCTTCTTCAGCAGTGACTAACCTAAGGGGTGGTGCAATGCTTCGCAGATCCGGTTGTCGAAAGCTTCAATGCGCTACAATTCCGGCGGTTGCGAGTGAGCCTCATCACAGCCCTGCAATGCAAACATCAGCAACGAAGAAATGAGTTCCACCCAATTCTTTCGCCGACCAATTTCACTACACATTTCCAACAACAGCAGCAACCAAACTTCTGCTGCTGCTGCAATGAGAGGGAGGTGGCAAAACACCATTGCCAGGAGAAGAAAAAAAAAAGTACCCAAGTCTCGCAAAACGTTAAAAAACCTCATCTCCATCCTTCCCTGCCTTCCTTCTTTCCTCGACTACAAAACATCAGCAACCCACCACCAACAACAACAAAAACAGGGGGGGAAAAAAAATCCATGCCACCCCACAAAAGAAAAGAAGAGATCAAAGCCATAACTACAGCATACTTTGCAGATTCCCCACTCTATTACTGCTACTGCTACTGCTACTGCAGCATACTATAATACCACACTAGTGCATTACTATTACCTTGTGCATGCTCTAGAAGCCAAAGATAGAAAGAAGACTAGAGGAGAGCTTCGTCATTGATGGCAGCAGCAAGAGGAACAGCAGCATCAACATGTCATGGGAGTAGGGGAACATCCCATGACGAGAGTTGGAAGCATTTTGTGGATTGCTAGAAGAAGAAGAAGAAGAAGAAGAGGAAGAAGCTCGTGTCCATGTGTTTGTGCTTCTGCTACAAATGCTACAAACTACTATCATTACAGGTTTGTACTGCTACTGCTCTAGTGCTGCAGCTGCTGCTACGTTTGTTTTCTCTTCTGTCTGTCTTCGCCGCTACAGTGGGGGCGAGCGAGCGAGCGAGCGAGCGCGAGAGAGACAGAAGTGGGAGAGAACGACAGCGAGCGCGAGAGAGACGAGAGAGACAACCGCGCGGTGCGGAAGGAAGGTAACCGCGCGGTCGTATCCTGGACCGCGCGGGTGAGAATTTAGCCGAGTGGCGGGGGGGTACTTATTTACTTACCTAGGTAAAAATAGGGTAAAAACAGAGAATAGTAAAACAAAAGAGAAAAGCAAGCCAGTAACACCCACCTATGTCAGTAACTTTTAGTACCTACCACTAGGTTACTAGTTAGCACCCTAGCTAACTAGCCTAGACTAGTAATTTAATTATTTTAGGGCTTCTAGTAACTTCTACTTTCACGTGGGTGGGCCTTGAACCCATTTTTTTCTAGTTTTTTAATTAAAAAAATAAATAACTAAATTTTTAATTTTATTTTTAATAATTTTTTGTAGCTACCATTTTTTTAAATTAAAATTTTGTGATATTTCAAATATTGGCAAAATTTTCCAAGAGATTAGCAAATTTTTAGTTGAATAAATTTATACTATTAAAACCCCAAAAAAAAACTGAAGAAATTTGAGAATTCAAAAATTGTGACTATTTGAATTTATAAAGAACTGAAGATTTTCATTTTTCAAAATATTTGAAAATTAGAGAAACACCAACTTTATTTATTTATTTATTTCAAAGGTTCAGCAAATTCATTCTTGCACCTAATGAACTCAAGACCTAAAAAACTATATACCCTCAAAAACCCTAAAAACCCTAAACCCTTGGGCATGTTTCCCATGTAACAAAAAAAAATTGTAAAATATGTATTACTAGCAATAATTTTTTATTCCATTTTATCCAATAAATAAATAAATAAAATCATTTTAATAAATTTATTAAAGCACAAAAAATTTCCACTAACTTATGCCAAATATTTTTCCAAAACCTATGACATTTTTGTTAATGATTACTTTAAACTTTTTTTTTTTCCCCACTCAATCATGTAAAAATTAGGGTTTCATTCAATTTTGCATTACACTTGTAATAAGCTCTAAATTTTTTGGAACCCTAAATAATAAATCACCTCTTGGAACCATTTCAAAAAAGGGTGGTATTTTCATTCATTCATTCACTCATTCATTCATTCATTAAACATTCATGGTAGACCTAAATTGAAACTTATTAATGCATGCATTTTGGGTATGCAATTTATTAGAATGTTAAAATAATGATACATTTATGTCTAGAAAAGCTTGAAATTCAACACCCACCAATAATAAATAAATAAATAAATAAACTATCAAAATACTTTTAATTAATTAATTAAATTTATTTTTATTATTGTGCAAGTTTACTCCAATAATTGGGGGTGTATCTAATTATGGAGCCTCTATTATTAACATTGGCAGATTGTGGCACTCAAAGCTAAATTTAATTAGTGACCAATTTGTGTCAGTTGTGTACATTTTCACTTAAATTTCACTCCTAATTGAACTTTGGTTCTTTTTCTTATGGTGTGGTTATTGGGAACATTATTGGGAACAAGGTGGAGAACAAAACATTAAACCCCCCCCCCCAAATATAAAAAAATAAAAAAAATCAAATTTTTGGGTTTTAATGTTTTGTTATCCTACTTGTTCCCAATAATGTTCCCAATAGTGTTCCCCAAAAAAATTTCCATAAGTTCCTTTAGTTCTATTGTGTTATGCTTAATCATATTTTGATTTATTTTGTTTCCCATAGTTCCCATTGACATGTAAACTAATTCCTTAGTTTGAGCCTCATTTTGGTCTTGACTTTACCACTAATCCTTAGGTTGAGCCTCACTTTGGTCTTGACTTTACCACTAATCCTCCATTTTTTTTAATTTATTTTTTTGTTGTTATTTATTTATTTATTTATTTATTTTTGGGAGTCATTCCTAAAGTTTTAACAAAGTGAGAACACATCTTCAAAACTAAGGATAAAATAAAGTTCTCAAAAAATGATTACCCTAAATCATTTTTCTAACCATACACTATGGTCTACCCTACATTATGGTCAAAAATAGAGTAAGCAATATTTAGTAAAGGGTTTACCTAGGGGTTAAAAAGGGGGGTTGGTACATGGGTTGGTACCCTAAAAGCCTAAACCCTAAACCCTTTGACACCTTGATTTGTTGAATAAATAACTAACTTTGAAAAATTCCATGTTGAAAATGAAAATTTATTCATGAATATTTTCAAAAGGTACTAGGCCTATGGTAGCTAATTTTTTCCTCCCCCCCCTCACAAGAAATTCACACATTTAATCATAATATAATAAATGCTTCAACAAGAACCATAATCTCAATTAATTGATTAATGGCTTTTTTCTTTTCTTTTTTTTTTTTGGCAAACATGAAGGCAAGAAGAGCCCAAGTGATCCAAATTCATAGCCAAATAAAAGTAAAATTTTCACAATTGGGCTTTATTTTTAGGGTCCCGTTCACACTTGAGGCCACCGACAACACCGGCCACACTAGGTTTTGAGGTGTTAAAAAAGAATGTGACATTTGGGGGTGAAGAAAATCTAGTCTAATGCACACCAAAAAAAAAAAGGAAATTTTTTTTTTTTTAATGACAAAAACTTCGCCTTTTCACGTAGAATTGGTTTTAAACCCGACAAAAAAACAAAGTCGACTTTAGGATCGATGGAGCAAGTGTGGCCAAATTCCTCCAATCCGCCGACAAATTCTTCACACATTTGCACCCGGTAGAATTCTCGTGTAGAATTCGTGTCTTGATTTTGTAACGAGAAAGTGTAAGGAAGTTTTGTGCCGAGAGTAACGACAAAAATTCTTATCTACGGAACAAAATGAAACAAAACGATGCGGTTTTCATTTTGTCATCCCATGTTTCGACGAAATGTTCACCAAGTGAGAGTGAGTTCATGAGTTCGTTTCGGGAGAATTTCATGAAAAAAAAATCCTATTTCAGCCGGAATAGTAACCTCAAGTACCCACCTTTTAAAATCCTACTCTTATGTATGATCATGGTTTTTTTCTCTTTTTTTTTGGTTTTTTTTTTCAATTTTTTGCCTTGAAAATTTTGATTAATTTTAAAATTAAAGTAGGAAAAAATATATAATTTAAATTAGAAAAAAAAATTCCAAACAATTCTTGATTTTGTTCCTTCTAGAAAGTGACAAAGTTTGTGGAGAAACCCCCAAAAAAAAAACAAAACAAAACAAAACAAAACAAAAAAAAACACTAACATATGATTTGTTTGTTCCCAAGTGTGAAAGTTAAAAAAGGAAAATGGGGACTTATGGAACTTAAATGGAAAATCTTCAAATTATGTAACCTTAATAGCCTTAAATTTCATGAGCAATAATAGTTCACTTAGTACCTTGTTTTAAATTTGTCGATTTAAGCTCATGTAATTAACATTTTCCTTCATTTTCTTTCTTTTTATTTTTTCCTCGCAATTGTACATTCTTCTTTTGGTCAATAATACGACCTCAAAATTATATGGAGAATGAGATATTATGAGTGCAAATGTTTGGTGAATATCACTAAAAATTTAATGTATAATTTATTTATTTTAATTTCATTAAAAATATTTGCTTAAAATTTGCACCCACTGTAAACAACACAAATCCTCCACACATCTTATAATGCAATTCATTGCCTTTTTTAAATAATGAATTTAAGCATGACAAACAAGAGTTTTTTAAAAAAAACATATAAGCAAATGCAAACAAAAAAAGCAAGAAATGTAACAATTTTCTTGTGAAAATTACAAAGTAACAACACCATGAATAATAAATACTATGGGCATTAATTGTAAGGCTCATATATTAATTGGCACCAAAGGACATGAGATTTTTGTACAAGTAATCAAAGCTTGATTGATGGGCATAATAAGGACAAAAGTTAGAATTAATGGCAAGCAATGGGTTTTGTTAGAATTAGTGGCAAGCAATGGGTTTTCTTAATTATTGCTTTAATTTTTTGCTTGAGGAAGAAGTTCTTCAATATCTTCTTCCCCCATTCAATCAAGATGAAAGTGTGTGCTCCTCAAAAGCAGCACATTATTTAGGGTTTAAGGGTAAAAGCAAAGCATGCTTTTAAAATAATAGTAATGAAAGTTTCATTGCATATATTTTTCATGTACTTAATCCCAAATGAACTCATAACTTAAATCCCCCATTGTAATATGTAAGTTATACTACTAACCTTTCAAATTTTAGTTATTCAATTGAGTTTTCCATGTGTGTTCTTTTGTTGTTTTTTTACTTTCTTTTCTAGTCCTTGAATGTAGTCTTGGCTTTGTGATCTTTGGTTTGTGCAAAACGAAGAAGTAAGGCATATTCTTGAGTCAAATGTGTATACATAATTTTGCTTCATGTTCTTGAGAAAGTAAGAGTAACCGTGTATCATGTATTGATGGCATTGATATCTAGAGTTAAGTGATTGATCTTTGTTTATTTTTCGTTGTTATTTTTTCTTTCTTTTAGAAGGCATGGTCTCATCAAACCAATATGTGAAGGTTTGAGATCATTTTGTTGCATTTTGTGGTGTAATTTTATTTTTGTTTTAAAAAACATGAATTTTGGAAGGGAGTTGATGTTGGGTTTTCAAAGTTTGATCATTTATTGCAAGACTTTGCAACCAACATTCAAGAGGGGATGAGACACCAAATGAGAAATGACAACCAAGCCCAACAACACATGACTTTTTTTTAAAAAACTCTAATAAATAATTAGTTAACAACTTAAATTGAAATTTTTTATGTCCATTTCATGTTATTTGCATATGTATGTTTAGACCAAACAGAGTTCCATAAATAACAATCAAGGCTATGCCTTTTTCACAACAATTTTATTTATATTTGAAGCCTTTGTTAAAATCTAGTTTAATATAGTTATTCATGAATGGGATTACAAATCCAATTGTTGGTCTCAAAGTTGACATATTCACAAATATTTGAGCCAAAATTTCAGCCAAAATCAAGGAAGGGATGTTGAGATTTTTAAAAACATCAATAAAACTCAAAAGTAGAGAATTAAGAAAGGGTCATAATGTTAACAACTAAATTATCCATTTGTAATTTTGTTGGGATCTTAATTGAAAATTTTAGGTTATTCCAACATCTTTAGTGTAACATGTAATTGGGTTCAATGGGAGTATGCATTTTCAGCACTCTATTTGCTTGGTTGAGTTCCTCACCCAAAAAACAAAGAGGCTCACTAAAAGAACCCAATCTAAAAGCTATGTTTCACAAATATGTGAATAATGCATTAGGTGCTTGTTCCTTAGAAAGGTGGGTCATTCAAGTTTGCATGGTGGTTCATGAAGGTTTCAAACTTTCAATACTCCCCCACCTACCCCACATGAAAATCATGTGGCCTTTACATTCAACCCATATAGCTAGTTTACAAGAACTTTTGGCAAAAAGTTTTGGGAAGTCATTATTTGTATTATTTTTGGAAACACTTGACATAAAAGGATATCTTTTAGTTTTCAATGAAATAATGACATATTTTTAATATATTTTAGGTAGATTCAAAGACATATTATATATTTTCATAATGAATTATAGGCACCCTATTTATATTGAAATAAATTATAATTTATTTTCTCAATAAGTTGCACTTTCTTTTTTTTTTGCATGTCATTTCAAATAAAATCAAAGTGACCTCCCCATGCAAAGCATATGGGATAACTTGTATGTTATTTTTGGAACAACTTGGGGAACCCATGGAAGCTTGGGAACATAGTTGAAAATATCATATGGAACATGTTGATGATCATGGTTAACATGAAAAACACATTGGAAGCAAGGACCAAAAATGGGAACTCTTCAAATGCCCACCCTTTTAAACATCAATATCACACGTATGATTAATGTTGGGCATTAATTAAATTTTTAAAGGGCAGGCCAAAAAACAATTTGGGCCTCACATTGTCAAATTTTTAGAAAATTGAATTTTACTTATTTATTATAGTTAGTAGTACAAAATGTTGAGCTATCATATCACATTCATAAATTGTAAGAAGACCTTGCATAATCATTGTCTATTTTCAAAATGGGGTTATTGGGCCCATTTTTTGGAAGATTTAGTTACTTTTGACAATATTTGTCAATTATCAATCATAGGTTTGATATCAATATTGACTATTTATACCAATTGATATAATAGTAAATGGACACCTATGTCAATAGTAGTGCATCATCATAGTCACTCATCAAATGACATTATGTCTATGTTTGTTCATAATGTATGGTGTTACTTAGATTAGAATTTAGATTCATAGATAATTTCTAGTGGTTCTAATTCTCATATACTATTTCTTTTTGGGTAGTCTAATTTTGTAAATACCCATATACAAACACTAATAATGTCACCTATGTTATTTTCCTAGTGTGAACTAGTTACCCAACTAATTTATTTTTCCAAATGAATCTTAAATTCTAAGTATATTGCACTTTAGGTATGATAGGTACAAAATTATTTGCAAGAAACCCCATTCATCAAGGGTTTTCCAACAATATCAAAAGCTTGCCCCAATTTCCTTAAAGATTTTGAAATTGTAATTTTTTATTGTCATTGAAATTTTAATGGTTGAAACAATCAAATCTTCAATAACACTTGCAATGCACGGTTAATACTACGAATTCCCCTTTGTGTATCTTTATTCACCCATGTTTTTCTAATGCACCAAATGCACAACCAAAGGCCTCCTGGTTTGGGAAACTTGAACATGAAAACAACAAATAAACTACCTTCCTTAATTATGGTAATAACACAAAAACAAACAAACAACCTTCCTTCAAAGTAGGATTTTACACCTATTTTTCAAAAAATAATTTCATTTTAAAGTCAAATATAAATCAAATGCATACAACATGTGTACATATTTTTTGAACTTATTGTCATTTTGTTGAAATTTTATAAAATGTTACAAAATGTGTATATATATATATATATAATCATTAGTTAGTTTAATTTTTAATTCCATCTATTTCATACTTGTGTTTTTTTCATTGTAGAATCGTTATTCTATTGATAATGATTCATTAAAATTGGTTTAAGTAGGACCACTATAAGGTTTCATGGTGTTTTGTCTTGGTTTAACCCATTCCCAAATAAAGAGACATTGAAATGCTTCTTTTTCAAATCAATGTTTTTAAAAGCTTTTCTCTCCAACACTATATTCACAAGCAAAATTTCAATAGTTTCACCACTAATTTGCATTTCATTATTTTCCAATTGATTTTGAGTTCAATTCAATTGAATCTTAACCCAATTGTTGAATTGAATTTAGTTGACTTGGAATTCAATTCAATTATAATTCTAATTGATGTATTTAAATACAATTCAATTCAAGATGCATGCAATGGACATGGGGTATGGTATAAATAAGTATTGAAACAAAGCTCTGAATCAATCCACTTCATGTTTAATCATGCACACCTTATTATTATTTTCTCGCAAGGTATGCAATAATTCTAGAGTTCATATGACTAAACTCAATGTAGCCAGGGACTATGTAAATTAATTAAAGTTATTGATTCATGATCACACATTGCATTATAAAACAAATGTCCAATTCATTTGATATAGATAACACCTAACAAGTATTATGTTTTTGACTTGTCATTCCATGATTATGTTACAACTTTAAAATTACACCCTAATCAACAAGTTTTATGAAAATAATTTTTGAAAACATGTATACATTCTAAATTTGTTCATAATTGTTAACAACTTTTGTAGTTGATATTAAATGTATGCTTGACATTCAAATGTATCACAATTGTTGATTTATGTGTGGTTGTGAATATTGTTGTGTTAACATAATAATAGACAAATTTCATTGATGATTGTATTCATATTCACAGGTACTTTTCAAATGCAACAAATGTTAATATTCTCAAAAACCTATATTTAATCAAGCTATTGAGTGTAAGCTTGCTCACAAATTTATGATAGATTTTAGTGAATAATTTGGAAGCTCTTTAGTCAAACAATTGTTAATGATTGACTTGTGCAAATTGAAATAATTTCCATGCATGTCAATTTACAATTACAAATATGAACTTAATAATTTTATGTGAAGAATATAAGTTAATATGCACGACCAACTTTTAAATAGTGTTAATGAATTTAATTCATTAGAATCAAGACATTTTGTAAAAAGTTATTCATATATACTAATCTTTAAAAGCCTCCAAAGAAGAATTGGGAATACTTTCTATCCCTCAAAATTAATCATCTTTGGATAAGAAATTATAATTTCTCTATCATGGCCTTGAGAATGGAAAATCATTTAAATAATTTTATTGATTAAAATTTACTTTAAATTTCAAAATAATCATTACAAATTTTTAAATGGAACGTTATGTTTAATGAAAAAAAATAGATGAAATTTGGATGCAATTTCAAACTCATAGAATTAATGTTGTGCATTAACACAACTTCTAGATAGACATTGTGTCTAGGGTTGAAAGATTTCTTGGGGTGCTATTGTATAAAGTATAATATGCAAAGGGATTTTTTAAAAATCATTTGAAACTATGTTAAGTTGTTCCCTATTATGATTTCAGCTCACATTTTAAAATCAAAAAATAACTCCAAATGTGAGCAAAATTTAAATGAAAATGATTCCCAAATGTTTTTTCACGGCCAATATTGACTACTTTAAAATCATTCATTTTTTTCTATGGGAATCAAAAGTTCAATTATTTCTAGCAAAATGATTTTAAAATTAAAAATGAACAAAAATGGTAAAAATAACAAAGAGTGAAACAACAAGGATTAAAATTCTTCCATAATTTCATCCCATTCAAATGAACTTTCAAATTGCTTTAACTCTTCTTCTAACTTTAAATCATTTTACTAAACGTATGATACAAATTTAACAAGATATGCTTAAGACACTTAATTTTGATTTTCAAATTATTTTTGGAGGGAAAGGATTTAGGATTTAGTTCTTGATTAAGATTAAGTTGGAGATCATCACACACACACAAAAACTTAGAAAGTTGCAAGAGAATAATGATAGAGACACAATATGTAGTTCTAGAGTTCTATTGGGTTGTGAACCACATATTTTCATGTTTTCAATTTTGACGTTTGCATTCTTATACTATAGATGTTTGATATTTTCAATTTTAAGTAAAAGAAAAAAATAGCATATTGGTGATGAAACAATGAGTAAACTCTAAATCTATTTTGTTTTTTAACGATAATAATTAAAATATGATCACATATTATAATTATCAAGAATAATCCAAATTCTAGGAAATAATGAAACAACAACAATGATGAAATGAATGTGTGAATAAAGTTTGAGAATTAATTTAAATGGTTTAAAACAACATGTTGTATGTGAATTAAGTGTAATTATGTGCATAATCTATAATGTTTGTTAATAGCCAAAGAGTAAATCATAGTAGAATTTGTGCCTACCATTCGGCGACCATCGTAAGGACAAAATCTTTTTTTGTGAAGAAAAAACACATGAAAAACTACTGAGAGTGGTTTGGATTTATTTGGGAATGTTGTTTTCTATAAATGTCAAAATTTGAAAGAAGACAAATTGTTTTTGAAAATCTTGATATTTAAATTTCTTGCAAGTAGAAGATGAAGGTTTAACTAGTGGTGAAGGCTATAAGGATTGAAGTCGGAAGCATAAAAGCATTTGAAGGAAATTGAAGATTGACAAATCAATATGAATTGGATGGTAACTTGAAGTCTACAAAGGCAAATGGATCAAGAAGCCAAACAACAAAACATGAATTCAAATCTTGAACAGAATTGAGATGCAAAACAAGAATTGTATGAAATGCCAAACATGGGTATAGTTTTGGAACCAAGAAATTTGTGAACAAAAGAATGACCCACATGACATTGCGTGTTTTTAATTGGAATTGGATCAAGAAGAGAAGTTTGGGGGTCCGTGAACACGCCCTGGTTACAAAAGGAGATCTTTAGTGAGGGGGATCCAACCTAATGTATACCCAAAAGAAGGGGTTATCCATGTTTTCCAAGTGTCATGTGTAGTTCAAGAACATTAGGAAGGGAGGAATATAAGGACAAATTATTAATGGTGGACCCTAGAAATTCCTCAAATTCAAAATTTGTGAATAGTTGGAGTGATTACAACAAGCACACAAGCTTACCATTTGTGTACCAATTAACATTGCAAGAGTATCATGAGCCAATAAAAAATTGGGAGGTAAAAAACAACTATGATCCCAACATTCCAAAATGGGTAAATGCAAATTACAAAAAAACATTTATGTACAATGATGCGTAGCGGAACATTTTGGAGGAAACATTGCTATTTCAATTGAATGACAAAAACAGAAGAATTGAAAGAAAAAGAAAGAATCCAAAACATAGAAATTATGATCATGTGGATCAACCAGGTTGGCTCAAAATTTTTTTAGAATTTGTGTTTTTTATAAAGTTAGAGGACATGGGATCATAATATGTCCACAAATTGATAGTGAAGTGTGGGATGGATTTGTTAGATATGTGGGGAACATATGTTGGACATAAACTTTGTAGAATAACCATAATAAAAAGAGCAAATTCAAAACAATGTAAAAGAAATGATGTAGGAAATTGTTTTGGTTGACGAAGAATTTGTACAAAACAAACCAATGATTCATAATTCTCCTAGTGTGAGTATAGCATAACCTTGTTTTGTAAGATTAGATTCCATACCATAGAGTGTATATACAAATGTCATGCAATTTGGAGCTAGGCTTTCTAAAGAATTAACACCATTACCAAGAATGTTTAGAATCATGAGTGAGATACCTCAAATGCTAGTCAATTTTTCAAAACGAAAAAAAAAAAAGTGTGCTACCAAATATAGTTATAGTAGTGTGTGAGCTTAAACAAGAGCATGAACCAGTAAAAAAAAAAAGACAATCTAAAAGTGGTCAAGGTACATATCAAGTATCGATGAATCTTCAATTTGGAGGATGTGTAAACCAAATTCATAGAGTTCCAAATAGGGTAATAATGCCTATTTCAAGACCTCAAACAATCTACACAACACCAATTACGATAACATAAGCAAACAAATGTAAGGGATGGCCACCACCAATTCCAATGAACTATGAAGGACAAAAAAGCAAATCAATGATAAGTCCTAACATTGGGATTTTAGTAGCAAAACCATACTAATTAGCTTTGAAGTATCCATGCTATAAGAAATAGGCAAATCTAGATGCCCATGTGAAGGTGTTCAATGTAGCTGTAAAAACAAATGAAGAACCATTTGGGGGTACATCATCAATGCATTCAATTATACATTGAAAGAGATGGCATTAGATTGGTGTCATAATTACATGTCAAAATTTCTTGACTGTAGTTTTTTTAAGCGAATGTAAACATTCAATAAATGTCATTAAAAGACCTAGAATGAATAACAAATCTACATGGAGATCAAGAATATCAAATAAAGAACAATTAAGTAGGTCAAACTATAATATGGGTGCATATAGAAGTTGGTTCATGGATTGCAAACACCAACCATAGATAATTTTGTAACCATTGTGTTTCGGGGGATTATAATCCTATATGATGATTACAATTACAATAATGAAACAAATTAAAATACAATAGCATAAGGAGGCACTTTTATTGTGTGAAGAAAGAATGACACGTATAGAAGCCCAAAGTGTTCTTTTTGGGTCAGCCTGCCCTACAACAAACCCATAGCTTCCTAGTAGAGTGCGAGAGATTACCTTTTGATTTACCAGAAGCAAAAGAAGAATTGGTCGCGGGCAGGTTGAAGAGAGCTTTAATGGGCCCCTTTGGCGGGCTTCCTCTGTGGGGCCGAAATCCACGCGATATTTCTAAAAAGAGATATTCCAAATCCACTTTTTTTCCTTCTCTAGAGGGAGAAGAAGTGGGCATTAAAAAATTTTGTGAGAAATTTCTTCTAAATCATTGGTGTGACTGTCGAAATCACGAGCATCAGCGTGTAAGTTCCAAATCCAAGTGGTAGTATTGGGACCTTTAGCTAAAGTCCTTGAAAAATGTCCCGGTTTAGCCCATTTTTCAAAAGAAGTTTTTACAGGATCCCTTTCCACCA